>ERZ773056.501-NODE-501-length-20659-cov-16.714424_pt1 | contig 20659 bp, 17 predicted proteins | sample MGYA00580857_ERZ773056 | MGnify/ENA primary metagenome ERZ773056 (study PRJEB29015, sample SAMEA2737996) | human oral metagenome | biome: human oral; feature: human-associated habitat; material: dental | place: China | collected 2114 ... | reverse complement strand
TAGTTTGAAATACCTTTATTCTTCCTTGAAACATTTCTTCTACCTGCTCTGTAAGCGTTTTATACAGATTGGTTCTGCTATCACACATAGTCAGCAGGATACCCTTTACTTTAAGCTTGGAATTAACTCTCTTTTTTATTTTTTGAACTGTTTTTAGAAGTTCATTTACTCCAAGAACTGCAAACATTTGAATATCTGCTGTTACAAGAACACTGTCGGAAGCACAAAGAGCATTTATAGTTAAAATATTAAGTGCCGGTGAAGTGTCTATAAGGATATAGTCATAATGCTCTCTTACCTGTTCAATAATTTCTGATAATATTCTTTCACTTCCTGTTTCCGACCTCATTTGTGTTTCTGTGGCTGACAGGTAAATGCTTGATGGTATAAGGTCTATTTCATCATAAGATATGACATAATCCTTTACCGAATAATTTTCTTCTTCCTCCAGCTCAGCCATTAATAAATGACCTATGGTTTTTATATTTTCCTGATTTTCTACATCAAAGCACCTTGTAAGATTGGCTTGTGGATCAAGGTCTATGACTAATACTTTTTTGCCGAGTTCTTTTAGAGAGTAAGCAAGATTTAATGTTGTAGTTGTCTTGCCGACTCCACCTTTCCGATTGGCAACGGTGATAATTTCTGCCATAAGTACCTCCTTCAATTAATCGTATTTAACTTTTATGGAATAAAAAATAGAGATACAGTGTTGAAAGCTCCTATTTATCAAGCTTTTTTCTCTGTATCCCTATTATATCTCAAGCCCAATCTGGTTCTATTCTAATTAATACTGCAGCTGTATAAGCGTTTTGCTCTGCTCCACTTTACATTCCAATCTGGTTCTATTCTAATCAAAGCAGGCAGACCCGACGGCGAAAGACAACATAATCTTTACATTCCAATCTGGTTCTATTCTAATAGAATTCCATAGATAATATGATATCAGGTTTATTATACTTTACATTCCAATCTGGTTCTATTCTAATCCGTTCAAAATTTGATATAGATTTTATTTACGAAGTCTTTACATTCCAATCTGGTTCTATTCTAATAATACTACTCACCACATCAGGTATTTTCTGATTGGGCTTTACATTCCAATCTGGTTCTATTCTAATCCTTCTCCCATAATACCACATATTTACGGACTTTTAAAGGTACTTTTTGTCGACCTTTGTTTTCAAACTTATTCTGCTGTAATATTTTCTGCAAGTTATTCCTATTATTTACACTTATACCTCTGTTACAACGGCTTTGTCTATCTCCCTATTTTTCAGGTTTATCATAGGTCGACAATTATTTCCATACAGTCAATGTTTCATATTATTTTCAAGTCATATAGCCTTACACGGTAATATATTTAGTCTTAATTCATAAGCATGAGAAAAAGAGTATTACAGCTTAGAGCAGTACATAGGGATAGATTTAGTTTTAATTTACCCAACACCATATTTCTAAAAATCAAATCACCAATAAAAAGAAAATTGACTTTTATCCGGCAACTAAATCATAAAAGGGTCTTCTTGCTGCAATCCCATAACATTTTTATCAAGCCATCTTTCATTGCGACTTTTAAATATAATTACAGAATCGTAGCTTTTATCAATTTCTTTATCTATAGACTTTTCCAGTTTAAATAAATCCGCTTCTGAAATCTCTCCTTCAAATACTGATTTTTGAATGTGGACAAGGTTTTGTTTACAAAGCTTAAACACCCTATTCCACCTTTTTTGACCGTTTCCGTCTTTACATATATCATAAACTAATATTACATACATCTCTACCACCACATTACAAAAGAATCATATTTTTTCTCATCGTACAAATGCTTTATAAGCTTATAACATTCAAGTCTTATCAAATATCTGTAGCTGATTTCCCTACCTAGTTCTTTATGCATAATAGTTTGTTTTAATCTTTTATCATACTCTGATAATATAATTTTTGAACCTTGTTCTGAAAGATGCAAATAATCCAAGCCCTTTGTAAAATGATTTTCTCTTATTTGATTTTTATTCAGTAAAGAAAATATCATCCTATCCGCAATAAGAGGCTTAAATATTTCCGCAATATCAAGGCTTAATGAGAATCTGCTTACACCCGGCTCATGCAGATAACTTATTGTCGGATTTAGCTGTGTTTTATAGATTTCTCCTAAAACTGTTGTATATACCAAGCTGTTTAAATATGATATCAAAGTATTAATCATATTGTCAGGAGGACGCTTTACTCTGGCAGTAAAATCTATCTCCTGATCTATAAGCACATTCCATTTACTATAATAGATCTTATGAATATTTCCTTCGACCCCCATTAGCTGCTGTATATTATCGCATTTATCAACTTCTTTTACTAAATGCGTGATTTCAAGCATGGCATCTTTTACATCCTTGCCACGCCCATTATAGTAGCGAAGATTTCTGTAAATATTATTTCCGGCAGCTTTTACAAATTCTTTTGCCAACTCCATTCTTTTTTCTTTATCTGTATAATGCTCAACCTGCTTTACCAATAATTTCCCTGAAATCTTGATTTCTCTTGGCACAAGGCTTGATACATAAAAATCATAATAATTGAAAAAATGCACCATAATATTGTTCTGTGATAAGAATGTAATAAGTTTGGTATTGATACTGTCTTCTCCAAAAAAGTAAATCTCTGAAATACTGTTGATTGGTATATCCTTTTTATTACCCTCTTCACTTGTGAACCTTAAGGTATTATCTTTTCTGCTTAATTCTCCATTTTGATAAATATATAAGCTGTTTTTCATTGTTTTCTCCTATATCATACATAGATCAAAATACGCACATTTTTTGCAAATATTGCTGTCAAGTTGGTCAGGCATATTCTCTGCTTGTACTATTTCTTTAATATCATCCAATATTTTTCTTATCTTTTCTTCATCATCTTCTTCCAAACTTATGTCAACAGTTTGCTTCATCAAGGGATAGTCAAGTTTTGCTTTAATATTTTCCACACCATATTGTTTTAAATAGTACAAGTAATATTTAAGCTGCCAAACAGAAGCCTCTTCTATCTTTCTGCTTTTTTTGATCTCATGTATGACTCCCGAATGCTCTGCAAAGTCTATATTTATTTCCTCATTGATCATTATATGCTTTCTTTCGGATGCATAAGAGCTGCTGTCAATAAATTTGCCTATCTGAACAAGCTCATTTTCATCTTCCATAGAAATATCATTACAAAAAAGCCATAATTTTCTCTTGCACACAAAATAGTAATATACCATTATTCCGCTTATTTTTTCATGCATCATATAAATATACCGCCGCTATCATCTTTTTCTTTTAATATCCCGAACTCTTTATTGTAAGTCCATATTGAGATAATGACTTTCTCATTGTCCACCACACAACAATCTTTATCATTTCCAAGCTCATATAAAGTTATATTTAGGGTAAACTTCCTGAATTTATCTTTCAGCCGTAATATATCCACCCTTAGTTTCTGTTTTTCATCTTTATTTTTAGTTTTTCCTATAAGCTTCCTTTTTTCTTCGATTTCATCAATTATCTCTATGATATGTTCTTGCTTATCCTCATATATAGACTTTGGAATAACTCTTTTACTCAGTATGTGTCTAAATTCTTTAGCTACATCACTGAGCTTTTTTGAGTCGGGCATTATATTAATAAGATGTTCATGCATCTTGTTGTATTCAGAAATATATTCAATATGGTTGCTGCGGTATAATTCATCATATTCTCTTATTTTTTCCTTAGTAAAATACTTATTAATCATCTTGTTCTTATCCGCTTCGGAAAGTAAGCCCTTGTTATCTTCTTTTTCCCATTCAAGTAATGCAGCCTTACTTAATTCAAATAAAGATCTGAATAATATTCCTTTTGACGAATTGGCGTTTTTGTTGTCATAAACTCTAAATAATTTTTCATTTATGTCCGTATACACAAAAGAATTAAACTCATCTATAGACTTTAAGCCTTTTCTGTTACACCGTCCAAGTCTTTGCAGCAAAGCACTTAAGTCTGAAAGTTCTGTAAAAAGATAATCAAAATCAATATCAAGACTCGCTTCAACTACCTGTGTTGAGATCCATATCACTCTTTTTTTACATTTACTTTCGCCATCCTTTAATATGGCGTCTTCCTTTTCATTACGATCTTGTACCGTAAATTTTGAATGTAACAGGTGCATTTCAATATCTATATCATTTTCCTCAAGCCACAATTTAAGCTCTTTATAAATATTTTGTGCCGCCCCCACTGTATTTAACACAATCAAAAGCTTCATACTTTCTTGAGTACACTTGTCTTCTATAAATTTTTCAATTTCTTCTACATCTACACGCTTATGGTTTAATTTCACTCTATGCCTTATCTTGTCATTTAAAAATTCGGCTTCTTTATATTCTATTTTTTTCTCTATGCCGTCTTGTAATAAGTCTTTTATAAAAGGCGGCAATGTCGCTGTAGTAATTGCAAACTTCCCTCCTACCATATCTATAAGCTGTAAGGCATATATAAGTGTAGCTAATATATCCGGTGAATATGCCTGTATTTCATCTATAACTATTTTTGAATAACTGTAGGTTGCAAGTTGTAACTCGTATGAGCAATACTTAAAAGCAAATCTGAATATTTGGTCGGGAGTACTTATTGTTAAAGGCAAAGACATGGCACGAGTCAGTCCGTAATACTCCCAAAACTTCATACTTTCCTCAGTTTCAGTATTTTCGGCTTTACTACTTTGATTATCGCTGCTGTCTTCCAAATATATATTTTCCAGTTCTCCATGCAGCAATCCCAGATTTTCATTATAATCATCAGGAAAGAAATTGTTTTTTATTCTCCTATACATTGCGTTAATTGCAGTCTTTAAAGGAAGCACATAAAAACCTTTGTTATTTCCCATCCACAAAAGAGAGGCTTCAGTTTTTCCAAGTCCGGTAGAGCCTATAAGTATTATGTTGTTATCGGTATTGTCCTTTGCAAACTTTTGCATATTATTCCAACCATTTGATAAGCCTTTACTCCTAAACTCTTTCCTAAGCTTTTCCAGTCTGCTTTCCAAATATATGTTTGGAAGTTCTGTTTTGCTGTGTGCACTTGCAGCATAATCACACTTATGTAAAAATCCCTTTACAAGTATGGATTTTTTCGAGGGCTTACTTCTTAAGTTTCTGATAAGTGCTAATTCCCTTAAACCTATACTTTTGGAAAAGTCCGTTTCAATGTTTCCAAATACTTCTTTTGCAATTATTTTTAGATTATCACTTATTAATTCTTTTTTCTCAGATATACTTTCAAAATTATCGACATAATTGTGATGATTTAATATCGCATATAATATAATATTCTTATCTTCTTTATCATACTTTTCAAGAAATTGATTTGACAGGTAGAAGGACAAAATATTATGACCTATCTCCTTGCTGTCATCAAATTTTTTCTTTGATTCAAGTCTTTTTTGAAATAAAGGATTTACCTTACCTATGTCATGATATATACAAGCCTCTTCTATTAAATCTATATCCTCTATATCAATTATTTTTCTAAGTTCTTCCAAATTTTTAAGCAAATCAGCCGTATGTTCATATATAGTTTCATCTTCTTTTGCTTTGTACTCTTTATAAAATTCCGGTAATTTTTTATTTATCTCCATCTTTTGCTCCATTTTATATGACTTGTATTTTTATTTTAATCTAATGCATGGTATCGTTGATATCTAACCTTACTACTGCTTTGTTAATAGATTGTAACAAATACATAATAAAGGAATTCGAGATTTACTCTACTATTACAGATATTAATTAAATATCAATGATACTATGCACCGGTATATCTTTTTCAAAATAAGTATATCAAGAACAAAGAACCTAAGCTTAAGTTTATTTATTTAAGCTTAGGTTCAAATGGCATATACCTTTTCCTAATTTAAATTTACTATATATCCGCCCTCAGGCTCATATAGAGCATTTTTAGAGCTTTCATCTATACCTATGTTAGAAGAATACAGGCAGGCAATCTTATTAAAAACTCTCCTTTTTCCTTCTATGACATAATCTTTTGCAACATAGTATATAGTTCCTTTGGCAGGTTTTTTTCCTCCCTCATTTGTAAGAAAATAATCTCCCATACCGCCTTCATCTGTGTTTACACAGTCCGCATTTACATACATGGAGTAGTCACCGGGTAACTTATAGTCTCCATTAATATCGGAACTAAGTTCAACCTCCTTCATCTCCAAAAGCTCTATAAAGTCCTCGCTTCGCCCAAGAGCGACAAAGTTATTTTGATTTTCAAGTATATCTTTTAATATGGGTTCTTTAGCACTTATATGAAGCACCAATTCCACATCATAAAGTACTTCCTGTGTCTGTATACCCTTAGTTAAGGTCTTAAAATGACTTAGCGGCTCTTCTACCTTTTGAAAAAGCTCCTGCTTGTAAGCAGCTTTCAGTTCTTTTATCTCTGCATCTTTTTCTTCTATAATTTTTTTAAGTTCCAAGCTTTTTTCGGATTTTGCCTCTAACTTACTTATTTCATCTTTTATTCGCTTTTTTTCTTCTTTCCAAGCTTTTTCTGTATCATCAAGTATCTTCTTTTTCTCGGTTTTAAGCTCATTGGAAATATTTTTTATACTTATATATTCTTCCAACTTTTCTTCATCATATACCTGTATGGTCTTTTTGTCCTTAAAGCTGTTTCCTTGTGATTTAAGAGCCTCTGCAACTTTTAAAAATCCCGTATTTAATGCATTTGGATTTTTTAGGTGTATCAGTATACTTCTGTCATCTTCCAAATTATTAAGAAGTGCATGATTGACATATAATTCTCTTTGCATATTTCTGTACTTTCCTTGCACACTTACCTTCATTTCATGATAGGAAGTGTAGTTACAGGCATTATGCAATGCACCTATAATAGTAGAAAATTGAGGTAGCGGATAGGTCATGCGATTATTAACGGTTTCTTCTCTTGTATATGAAGCCTGATTTTGTCTTAGTTTAATTCTCAATGCTTTCATAATATTCATCCACCTCTTTGCTTAAACTCGCAAAGAATTCTTCTATAGAGCCTGCATTAAGCTCAGCTTCTATTTCTTTCTCATTTTCAAAGTTGTAACCCCTTAATAAAGCCGATTTATAACCCTCTTTAAGCTTTGCCTTTAAGTCTTCTTCTATTTTTAATTTATTTGCCTCTATATGAATGACATTTTCAAAGTAATGTGTCTTTCTTTCTCCTATACCTCCCACTACAAATATAGGTTCTGCATTGTCCATATTTCCTCTCACAACCAGAGAAAGATTTTTTATCGCATTAAGAAGAGCCTTGACTCTATATGCTCTTTCTTCTTTTGAAGCCTTAGTATCGTAGTTTTCATCAATTCCTACCTTATCTAAATCAATAGTAATGCTGTATCTTTTTAATGACTTGTCGTATTCGTATTGATAAGGCATAAGACCTGCATTTGTAGCTTTTTCCTGAATATTTATACCGTTTTCCTTGGCATAGGTCTGTGCAAGATACAGATTGTTATGAAATCTTGTATCATTGACAAACGGGTAAAATGATATCGCATCAGTAAGATAAAATGAGCTTCTTCTGATTTTCCTATCTCCTATCGTGCTCATGTATCCGCCCTCTAAGGCTCTGTTAGTAGCTACATTGATATCTTTTGAAACCGCCTTTTGGTCTACTTTTCCGTCCTGCTCCACTTTCAAATCATCATACAAACCGCTTTGTACCATAATAGCATTTTTCATGCTTTCTCTTGAGCGTATGGCGTAAGCCTTGCCGTTCTTATAAACTTTTTGAACACTTCCTACATTTCCCAGTCCTTCTCCATAATTTGAAGTCATACTTGCTACTACAGTTAAAGTCAAAGCCTTATTTTTCATCACCTACTCCTCCTCTTGATTGCCTTTATCATCTTTTCTTTTACTGCTTATAATAAGCGAATTTATAAAGTTATATGCCAGATTTTTATTTGCTTCAAAATCCTGTATCAGCTTATGCATAAATACAAAGGGAACTTCTGTGTAGGAAGATAGTTGAAGCATTATTTCTACAAAACGATCATAGTCCTTTGAAATCAATGTATTTGCAAGCCTTTGCTGATAACCTTTAATTTTATTTTCCTGTCTGTTTGAAATAAAATATTGTACCACCTGTGATGCGGCGGCACTTGAACCCTTAAACTCAGGTGTTTTTTCCATATTTCCCTCCATATTTTTATATATAATCTCATTAATGTAGATAAGACGGCTTAGACAAAAGGTTTCAGGAGTATTTGACTCGGTATCGTACTCCAGTTTCATAAGTCTCTCTATCAAATCGTCCAAACTGAGTTCATTTAGTATACTGTCTGTAACCTCTTGCATAACATTAATATAATAATTATCATTTACCTTTATATGCCTTTTAAAAACATTTGCCAAGGAGTCTGAAAAATCTCTATTCTCAGCTATATTATTAAAAATCTTAATTGCAGGCTGCCTTATAAACATACTCTCATAATAATCAGTTTCCATATTTTTTACTATTACTTCAACATCGTAATCAATAAAACCGGCTCCTTCCGAGTAGCTGTAGAATACAGAGTTCCATGTCTTTTGATTTTCAAATTGCTGCTTAAGAAAGTAATTCATCTCTCCATTTGACTGTAAGAGATATTTTATAGAGGTATTGTTGTTTATAAATATAGAACTTCCGCTTTGTGAAAAGGCAAAAGGAATAAAATCAAATTCCACCTCATCATTAAAAGTTCTTGATTCCTTATCAAAGCAAAATCCTATTGATTTGGTCTTCCTTCCCGTATCTACACAAAAACCCAACAAACGGCACACTTCGCCGCTTTCGCTTCTGTACTTGGAGTTATTAATAAACTTTTGATAGCCGCTTTTAGCGTTACAGAAGGTATCTCTGATAAGTTCCAATCTATTCTCTTTTATTAATGTTTTGATTTGCTCTTTATTAGAAGTATCAAATTTAATACCTTTGAAAACCTTCTTCATAATTGTATTAGCTGAAAGTTTCTTATTGATCTCTGATATTTGTTCCTCAGTAAATTCGCTTTGCTCTAACCTTATATCAAGCTCCTTATGATGCATTTTGTCGGAAAACCATTTTTCGGCAAATAAAAGGTAGTTTTTATCACCCTCCAAATCATTTGAATCATTATGTATATCTTCAAAATTGTAATAAAGATATCTGCCTTTAAAACTGTAAGCTATCTCTCTATCATCAAAAAATCTGATCATTCCAACAATGGCTGCCGAGTATCTCCAATCCGAAGGTTCTATCCTACTATTGTAGCTAATAGAGTTTTCTTCAAATTCTCCTCTACTAATCATAATATCACCCCCTACATAACTTGTTCGACCAAACCGAAACCGGAATTTCGCTTTGAACCCACTCCGGTTTTAAGAATGTGGTTAAGTATCTTTTTATCACCTGAAACTACAAAGCTGCCTATGCTTACCGGTATCTTAAGCCCGTATGCCGGTACTATTATCTTTTTCAGACCGCTTAAATCGTATCTTAAGTTATCTATTTCTTCTTCCATATAAGGCAGGTCTTCTTTTAGTTTTCTTGCCAATTCTATTGCAAACTCTGCATCTTCTACTGTCAAATATCTGTCTTTATTATTCTCCTTATAATGATGCTTTAGGCATATAGGTGATAAAACCTTAAATACGGCATAGTCATCTGTTATTTCCTTTTCACTTATCATTTTAATGCTTTTAAGGCTGATATGGTTACCGTCTCCTATAGGGAAAGCTTGGTTTTTCATCATAAGCAGACTTGAGTAGTAGATTAATGCAGTCTGCTGATCCTTAAATTTTAAAGTCATATTTACTTCATTGCCTGCAAGCTCCATAAGCTCTCCCTTAAATACAGGCTTTATAAAAGCGATAGACCATACAAAAGACTTCTTTTTTGCACCGCTTAGATAAAGCTCTTCGTAAAAGTATCCGTCCATATATGACGAGATCGACTTTTTGAAAAAACTTATAATTGTTCTTCTGTAATCACTGCGAATTACAGGTTTTTCCAGTTCTAATTTTAATATGTACTTCATAGTCCTCCTTTGTTGTAAAATAATTTCCAATTTGGAATTATTCCGTGTTAATTATGTAAAGATACAGTAAACTAAAAACTTTACATTACTCCTTTTACATTAAACTAAAAAAGGGGCGGAGTTGATTTTTTTATATTATATAACTCTATATTGGAATTGTAAATAGTTTTTACAAAAAAATAAAGATTTATCTATCACATAAACAATAGCTATTTACTCCAACCTCTTATACAGCTATTTATTGTGGGGTGGTGATTCTCAAATGTACTGCCCGGTTCCAAGTGTTGGAAGTTTTAGTTTTAAATTTAAAAATGCTGCCGCAAAACCATATATTTATGATTTTGCAACAGCATTTTTTATCTTATACTTTCACAACTACTTTGCTTCTTTGCCTTCTACTACCAACTCATTTGCATAGTCTGCTCCGTATGTATCTTTAAGAGTCTCATCATATGCCTTGTGGAAGAAGCCCTCCCCTTCCAGTGTCTTTATCTCGGTATTTAACCATTCAAGCAAGCTTGTATTACCCTTTGTAACAGCCGGTGCTATTGTATCACTTTCACCAAGACTTGCTATTCCTACCGTAAAGTTCGGATTTTGCTTGGCAAATGCTATAACTTCGGTGTTGTCATTAGCCCATGCCGCACCGTTTCCATTTTCCAGTGCATTCTTAGCAGTTGCGTATGAGTCATACTTTTGCAACTTGATATCAGGATAGTTTTTTACAAGAAAGGCTTCCGCAGTGGTTCCTGATATGACTATCATTTGATCATCGGCATTCCAGTTAGCGAGGTCAGTGACAACCTTGTCCTTTGGAGATATGACTCCCAGCGCTACATTCATATATGGAAGAGCAAAATCTACCGCTTCTTTTCTCTCATCAGTTACCGTAAAGTTTGCAAGTATGATATCTACCTTGCCTGATTGCAGGTATTCGATTCTATTTGCGGCTTCTGTGGATACATAATTGATATTTACTCCCAAATCCTTTCCAAGACGCTCTGCAAGGTAGATGTCATAACCTTGATATTTACCCTCTTCATCAACATAACCGAAAGGATGCTTATCGGAAAATACACCTATATTTATCGTTTTGCTTTCTTTGATCTCATCCAAGGTACGAAACTTTCCATTACCTGCCGCACCCGCATCTGTAGTTGTATTTTTATTAGCTGCACAAGCACCAAGCAAAGCTACCGCTGATAAAATTGCAAGGCTTGATATAATCTTCTTTATGTTTCTCATAATACTTTCTCCTTTGACTAAAAATTTAGTTTATTTATACTTAAGTTATTTATGAAAATAACCGTAAATACCACATTTATATATTCTCTCCTGCCGATTTAACCGAATGAAATTCAAATATATCTAAAAACTTTCTTGCTCTTTCGGTCTTTGGCATGGTAAAGAACTTTTCCGGTTCAGACTCTTCCACTATCTGTCCCTTATCCATAAATATAATTCTGTCAGCTATGGACTTTGCAAATTGCATTTCATGAGTTACTATAAGCATAGTTCTTCCCTGTGCGGCAAGCCTCAGCATTACATCTAAAACCTCCCTTACCATCTCAGGATCAAGTGCCGCAGTAACCTCATCAAAAAGAAGTATTTCAGGATTCATACATAATGCCCTTACTATAGCCACTCTTTGCTTTTGCCCTCCGGAAAGTTCTCTCGGAAAACTTTTTGCCTTATGCTCAAGTCCCACTCTTTTAAGCAGTTTCATGGCTTGTTCTTCCACTTCCTGCCTTTTCTTTTTTTGTACCTTCATAGGTGCCAGAAGTATGTTATCAAGTACGCTCATGTGCGGAAACAGCTCATAGCTTTGAAAAACCATACCTATCTTTTCTCTTATCCTTGATATGTTTTTCGAATTTTTTTCAACCCTTTCATCTTTTAGTATTACACTGCCTGACTGTATAGGCTCAAGCCCGTTAATGCATCTAAGCAGGGTACTTTTACCGCAACCGCTGGGTCCTATGATTACAAGCACTTCTCCTTTTTTAACACTTAAGTCAATACCGTCCAGTACTCTATTTTCTCCAAATTCTTTTGTTAAGTTTTCTATTTTCAATATTGTTTCAGCCATAATTAAATATTCAACCTATCTTTTATTTATTCCAAATTTTTTCAAGATGTCTTGATACCAAGCTAATGGGCCAACAAGCCATAAAATACAAGATAAATACTAATAAGTAAATACCGAATGCTGCATTGGGACTTGCCATTCTGTTAGCTTCCACTATCTGCTGCGACACTTTAAGTACCTCTACAACACCTATCATAAGTACTAAACTTGTGGTCTTTATCATTCTTGTCAGAAGATTGATTGCAAGCGGTATCAGCCTTCTCATGATCTGAGGAATTATTATATATCTGTATAAGTTCACACCTTCTAAACCTAAGGCTCTTGCACTTTCGTATTGGTGCTTCGGAATGCTGTTTATCGCACCTCTTACCAAGTCACTCATTTCCGCAGTTCCCCACAAAGAAAATACCAAGATAGCTGCCTTTTCTCCGGAGATGTCTAAGCCTAAAGTTTTGGTGGCTCCAAAGAATACTATGAATAAAAGTACCAGTTGCGGCATAATTCTTATGATTTCCAAGTAAATCTTAAGTATTGTCTTTATAAGAGGATTTTTTGAAGTCATAAGAATACCAAGCAAAATCCCAAGCGGCATACTTATCAGTACCGATATAAGACTTATATAAAGTGCTGTTTTAAGTCCTGCCATAATACGAGCAAAATTTTTACCTTTTAATACTACATCAAGCCCCAAATCCGGCATTTCTTAGTCTCCTTTCCAGCCATGTTCCAAAAAGTGATACAGGCAGTAATATGATAAGGTAGAATACTACAAGTAAGAACAAACTTTCCGTAGTCTTGTAATATAACCCGATTAAATCCTTTGCCGTAAACATCAGATCCATCAGACTTATGGCACTGAATACACTGGTTTCTTTAAGTAGGAATATAACATTAGCCACTATTGAAGGCATACTTATTGAAATAGCTTGTGGAAATACTACATACATCATAGTCTGCAAAGGTTTTAATCCAAGGCTTAAAGAGCTTTCAAACTGTATATAGTCCACCGACTCCAAACCGCTTCTGAAACTTTCTGCCATATAACTTCCGCCAAGAAAAGCCAAACCTAAAATGCCGCATATATATGGGTCGGTTTTTATTCCTATCTTGGGAAGTCCATAATATATAAAAAATAATTGCACCAATAAGGGAGTATTTCTGCTAATCTCTATGTAGGTTGTAACTATATGCTTTAACACCGGTATCTTAAAATACAGTATATTGGAGCATAAAAGACCTATGACTATTGAAAGTACTATACCTGCTAAACCTATACCGACAGTAAGCTTTGCCGCCTCAAAGTACATAGGCAGGTATTTGAGCATATATTGAAAATCCATTCCTTAAATCACCTTTCAAGTTTTTAAGAACTTGTGTATATAATAATTCCTATAAACATATTTGTCAAGTATGTTTATAGGGTTTGTTTGTATTGTGCATAAAAGTTAAAATAAGCGTATTTTATTTGGATAAAATTTGAACCGGTATGGAAAACCCATAAAAAATACACAGGATATATAGGAGCTTTGTAGGCTTATATGCTGTGTATTTTTATGTAGGTTTTAAGTTGTGTTTTGGGTGTAAAATTTCTGATTCTGAATGCTGTGATTAACCAATATTATTAATCTTGATTGATAAACTGTAGCGTTTTTCTAATTTTCCAACTTATTCATTAAATCTGAAAGCTGTGAAACTAAATCTATAATATCCTTATCTTTTTGACTGAATTTCACTGTATTAGTTCTAGCGACAATTGCTTTTGATTTAGGTTTTATGGAATTAGCTGATTTTAAAACTACAGCTATAATTATTACAACAACCAAACCGATTACTGAAAGTATTGCTGGCATCTTCAAATTTCCCCTCCTATACTATACCATTTTGTGCAAGTATCTTTTTAATTTCATTTCTGTGGCTTGATACTATTTTTAGTACTTCTTTATCACTCTTAAAGGATAAATCTTCTTCTATACCGAATTTTTTGAGATATTTCTCAAATTCATAACTATACCTATCGCTTCCAAGAGATTTTTCAAATACTTTTCCAATTAAATCATTTAGTTTATTTGAATCATGATTTTTATATCCATTTATAAATTCTGCTTCTATATTACCTTCTTGACTAGCATATAACTTATCAAGCATTTTAGCAACCTTATCAAGATCATTAGGGTATCTGTAAACCGCTCCAATAAGTATATCTCTGAAAAATATATACATAATTACTCCTCCACTACTTTTTCTTCGATAATCTCCATCCATGTATCTATAAAGTTCTTTGATGCAAGTTCAATATTTTGAATTAAATCCTGTTTTCTACTTAAAGCCTCATTGTCATTTCTGTATTTCTTTGTATCATCAATAGTATCTCGAAACTTATTAATATTCTCAAGCATTACTCTATTTGAATAGGCAAATGTTTCTTTAACCTTGGCTTCATTTTCAACTACGCTTGACTCTAATTCTTTAATTAATTTCATAATAATGTCATCTAGGCTGACATCTGTAACTAACCATGAAATCGTTTGGTTTCTTATCTCATCAAATGAATCTTTTATCTTAGAATCCGATAATAATGTGAGATCTACTTCTTTTGCCTCAAATTTAATACCAAAAAAGTTAAAAACACTTTTTAAAAAACTTTTCTTTAGTATACTTTCATCATTAAGTTTGTAAGTCTTAGTATTGTTTTCAACATTTGGAATGGTTAAATTAACATCAGCAAAACTGATATCAAAGTTTGGAAGTTCCGGCAACCTAAGCACACAATCTTCTTTTGCTAAACTAATTTTACATTTTTCACTTAATTCAGCAATATTTTCAAGTCTAATAAACAATAAGTTTTTAAGATTTTCTACTAATCTAGTTAGATTATTTTTCTGTTTTAATAGTATTTCATTGTTAAATGCTTTTAATCCAGAATTTAAACTTTCAATATAAATTTTCTTATCTATTGATAGCTCATTTTTATCAACATATCTTTTTTCTTTCTTTAACCAATAAATCTTTTTTTCCCAATGAATGATAATTTTATTTATGATATCAGATTGTACCTTCTTCCAATTATATTCATATAGCCCTTTGTTAAATATCTTATAAAAATTATCTATATTTATATTTTTAGTATCATGATATTCTTCCATATAAGCATCTACATTATCAAAAAAATTTCTTTCTTTTTCCCTATCTAACAGTTCTAACTCTCTTCCAAACAGGTTTTCCTTATCAAGAATTTCCTTCGCACCGTTATAGTAACTATCAAGTATTTCTCTAATTCTACCTATACTCGACTCATTCGCATTGATTAACTTTTTTATATTGGAGATATTGTCTATTATAGATTTTAGCCTACTAATTTCAGTATCTATAGTAAATGTTATATTATTTACAACCTCTTCTCTTGCCTTACTTTTTACTATATAGGATATATAACTGAGCAACTGTGGCATTCCGCTATAGTTTTTAAGGGTTTCTGTATATACTTTTTTATGCCCTAATTGGGTTGCAAGCATACATACTTCCGCATCTATCTTACTTAACAAGTCTATAGTATCCTGCTCACTGTCATCAAGCTCACCTAATGCACTTCTTAGATTAGTAAACAATTCCTTATCAAGTAATTCTCTACATACCTCATTTTTTTGTGCTTCAGCTTCAAGTTCCAAAGTATAAAAATAATCCCTTGCCGAAGTTGCAAAAATTACACAGTCTTTATACTTATCATCAAGCTCCATAATACGGTTTCTTATATAGTCAATAGACTTTATTCTTGACTTTGCACCCTTATCCTGCAATACCATATCTATTTTATTAATTGTAAATATAAGGGTATGGAACTTTTGTTTTGCCTCAAATGCCTCCTTTACTCTGGATAAAAACTCTTCTTCCGAGCTTGTCAGATATTTTGAGTAATCTATAGCAAATACAGCCACATCACAGTCTTCAATCGCTTTATTAGTAGACTTATAATGATCTGTTCCTGCTGCATCCGGTCCGGGAGTATCAAATATAGTATAGCTGTCAAAGTTGTTCTTTTTACTTACATATTGTATTTCCATATCAGGTATGAGATACTTTGTTTCTACATTATCTTGAGCAGCTTTAAACTCCTTTTGTACTGCCTTATATATATCCTTTTGAGAATCAAAAACATTTTCCGTTCTTTTTTCTCTGACTCCATAAATCAGTCTGAATTTATCATCAGGACTCTTTTTATAAATACAGGTATTAGGTGTCGCAAGTTCAAGACTTGTAGGGGCAAGCTCCATCTCTATCATAGAGTTTGCAAGTACACTTTTACCGGTTTTTTTAGAGGCGGCAAGTGCTATCTTCATTTCTACATTATTTGCTTTTTCTATCTGAGCAGCAATCTTCTTATAACTTTCTATAGTTTTCGCCCTTATTTCAAGTAATTCATTCTTCTCTTCCTCTGTAGGAGCATCTATATAAAGCTCACATAATCTTTCTTGTGCCTGTACGGACTGCTCAAAGAAAACTTGAGCCTTATGCATAAATCTTTTAGTCTTTTCAGCATCCTTAAATTCTTTTCTAAGCTTTATATCAATCTTATTTATAGGATATTCTATGTATATAAGCTGTTGCAGGATATCTGCAAGTAAAGTTCTGTCATTATTTTCTATAACAATACATACATGTTTTTCATCAAACTTTAGCAATATACTGATAAGTTCTCCTATGTTCCTTGGTCTATAATCTTCGCTTTCTTTTACAACCACAGTTACCAAGTCATTAAACTCTATATGCTTACAGAGCATAAACCTGTTAAGCATTTTGTTGGAAAGCTCCTCTTCATCATACATCCAGTCTATATAACTGCTTAATTTGCCACTTTCTGTCTTCAACACAAATATGGGATTTTTACCGGAATTTATTTCTTCCTCAATTTTTTGCTTTTCTACTGCCATATTTGTACCTGATAAAGATATGATCCTATCATTTATTTCACATCTTAAAAACTTTTTTTCGGAACTTATACTGTCCATTATAAAATCTCCTTTTACTTAACCCTTTATCTGCTTTAATATCTCTTCAATATTTTCTAAAAGCTTTCTGTCAACTTCTGCTCTTTCTCTTTTTGCATCTATTTCATTCTTCTTTTCATTAGCTAAGCTTGTCTTAAATAAATTTTCTTTCAAAAATTCATCAAAATCATCGTCATCTACTTTCTTAATTACATTTTCAATCTTATTTACTACCTTAGCACTGAATGCCCTGTCTATATTGATTGCAGGAATAAATGAATGTATTATAACCTCGCACAAGGCTTCTATATCCGCATCAAACTCTTTTCTAATATCTTCATAGGTGGTTTCCGTCTTTTTAGAATTTTTTGAAAATTCTCTTTTTATAGTACAGTCTTTATTTTTGATAATATTTTCCAGATTGTAATTGTTTACAATGTAATTATACACCGCATCAGATCCTATATTCCTTTGCAATAGGTTTATAACACTGCTTACAAGTTCATACTCCGGTATGGACTTTGCTAATGTTTTTAGAATGTCTGATATAAGTGTAGCTGAATTATCCTGATTTAATATGATAAATTTATCAAGCAATTCATCTATACTCTTATTCTTTCCCTTGATACCTGCTTTTTCTATAATTTCAGCCCACAGAGTCTTTTTAATATTTCCAAGTTTTATAGTTTCCGGCCAAAGCAAAAGTTTCCACATGGCGGAGTCTTGCGGTAAGGTACTGAGATAGGCAAACTCGTCTCCACTTTCTTTAGCTATTGAGGCGCTGTAGAACACTCCCATACTCAGGTAATTTTCTTTTCTTTCCCTAAACTTATTATACCTGTCCTGTCCCCTGCTTTTTAATATAAGAATCTCATATAAATCTCTTGAAAATCTGTCTATCAAGCTTTGGAAGTACTCTTTATTAGAAATATCTTCTCTTTCTATAAATGCTTGTATACTTTCCAGCACTTCTTTATAGTTTTGAGAGTTTTTTGAAATCCCAAGTGCATCAGAAAATATATCTTCTATTTTACCTTGTACTTCCTTGTACTTGTCTCCGGCTATTGAATATATTGCATTGCCGAAGTCGCTATACATAGAGCTGAATCTTTCACTTCTTATCTGTGGTTCAACTGCCCCCGGCTGCTCTGCAGTACCGTTTCCTGCCTTGTCTCTATGTACTTTATAAAGAAATTCATCATCAATAGTATATCTTTCTACTGTTATTAACTCTTTTGCCTCTTTTCTTATTTCACCTGAAAGTACTTCTTTACTTTCTTCCTCATTGATTTCAGCCTTTAATTTAGAAAGTTCTTTTTTTATCGTATCTGTTGATTTCCTATAGCTTTTTATAACAAGTTCCGATAATTCACCATATCCGGTATAATCTGATATATTTATGCTCTTCTTCACCTCAGCAAACATCTCTTCGATTTTTGCCAGTATAGCATCAACCCTTTTTTTGAGTACATCAAATCTATCATTTCTATAATACTCTTTTAGTCTTGTTCTTATATCTTCTATACCGTAACTAAGTCCTTTTGAGTCCATCTCTTCTCTTGCTTTTTTTCCATTAGGTACCTTATCTCCAAGATGTGCATTGGCAGAGCCGAAGATTATACGATCTTTGTATTTTCCGGGAAGTATTCCCCTTCTATCTATCCATTCTTCATAGGTAACAGCTTTATTCTTATTTAAGTCTATAGCTCTGTCCGCCTTATTTGCAAATATAAAAAGTTTTTCCTTAAATGATATTCCGTCATCTTCATAATTATCAAATACCTTGAATACTTCCCCTGTAATACTTGGCTCATCCGCCTTTGCAACCATAATAATCGCATCAACCTGCTTCATCTTTTCTATGGTTTGCTCTTTGTGCATCTCTGTGGGAGAATTAAATCCCGGCACATCATACATAATTGCATTACCCACACCCAGTCCATCTTCTTGTACAAAAGATTCAAGTTTATTGGACTCTATAGCTACTTCTCTTACAGTTACCGCAATACCCGGATTTATTATGTAGTTCTTAAACTCATCACTTTCAAGCTCCGAGCCTGAAAAAACCACATCTTCTTTACCCAAATATTTACTTATAGAACTTTTATTCTTTAATATGTTCAATACATCTTCATTTAAATTTTTTTCATATAATTTTTTTATATCGTCAGGGGTTTCATCAAATAATCTTTTATAAGTTTCCATATCAAGATTGTCATAAGTATATGTTTCATAATTAGCTATTTTCAGTTTTTCAAGCTTTTCACGAAAACCATCATTAAACTTCTTAATTTTATAGAAGCTTATTCTTGCCTTACTGTCTTTTCCATATTGAATACGGGTTGAAGTATATGTGCATCTTTGATCATCTGTAGGCAATACATCTATGTCTATAAAGGCATTGGAAAAAGAGCTTTTACCCGCCTTTTCAAGCCCTACAACCGCAATTTCAAATTCATTTTCCTGTAACTTTTTTAAAAGCCTTTGCGCAGACTGTTTATACTCATCTAAGTCTTTAGATTTTACATTCGGTAAATCATCCACTCTTAATTTGCTTATACTATCTATTCCTTTTACTATAGAACTAAGCTTTTCTATATACTTTTCTTTTTCCTGTTCAAACTGCATATATACTCCCTTTCTTTACAAGTTGTTAATGTAACGGTTTAAATTATTACAAAAATTCTTATCTCATTACATAGCTCTTAATTTTTCCCAATACATTATATATATATATATATATATATATATGCAAGACTTTATTAAAAAAATACTAAAATAATTTTATTATAGTCAGTTTCTTTCTATTCCAAACTATTTTATTCTGCCTATTCGAGATTAATTCTCTCATTTTATATGAAACCGGTAAAAGATTCTTATTTATTATATAGACCGATATGAACTTTAATCTGCAAAAACCCTACTATAATGGAAAAATAAAAAGAGAAGCGGGCTGTCATTCCTCTTCTCTACAAAAAAAGAAACCCATATCACACAATATAAGTTTCTTTTTAATATTTCTATATTCTACTTTAGAAAATATTATCTTATATTTCATAACCCCAACTCTTTGTTTAGCTCCTTTTCAATCTCTTCAAAGCTATATGTCCTTCCTCTCTCAAAATCATCATGAGCCTTTTGCATTTCCCTATTAAATTCCGTTTCTTACAGATTAAGCAAGGAAAGAGGTTTATCATTTGGAATTTTAACTTCAAAAGGCAAACCGTTTTGCATTATAACCTGTCTTAAAAAGATAGACACAGCATTGGACATCGGTATTCCAAGTTTTTCAAGTATTACTTCTGCCTGTTCTTTAATATCAGGTTCCACTCTTACATAAATATTTGAGGTTCTTGCCATATACATCACTTCCTTTTTCTTTTAATTATACTGCTTTTGATTGCTTATAGCAATGCATTTGCAAGCCAAAATTTGCATTTATAATATAAAAGGTTACAGTTCGGGTAGTTTAGATATAAATGTATAATATACCAAATGAAAGCTTGCTTTCAGGTGT
>ERZ773056.498-NODE-498-length-20715-cov-10.035479_pt1 | contig 20715 bp, 18 predicted proteins | sample MGYA00580857_ERZ773056 | MGnify/ENA primary metagenome ERZ773056 (study PRJEB29015, sample SAMEA2737996) | human oral metagenome | biome: human oral; feature: human-associated habitat; material: dental | place: China | collected 2114 ... | reverse complement strand
AACAAGATGTATGCTTACCTCGAGCAAGCCAATGAACGTGTACCTTCAGCCGAAGAGATTGCGCGCGAACTTGATATGTCAGTAAATGATGTGAAGGAATCTATGAAGAATGCAGGTCGTCACATCTCTATGGACGCACCTTTGGTAGAAGGAGAGGACTCTAACCTTTACGACGTGATTCGCAGTAACGAGTCACCTAACCCCGATAAAGCTTTAATATTAGATTCTTTGCGCACCGAAATTGAGCGCGCGCTCGAAACGCTTACCCCTCGCGAAGCCGATGTAGTTCGTTTGTATTTCGGTCTTTCCGACCAGCACGCAATGACCCTCGAAGAAATAGGTGAAACCTTCGACCTCACTCGCGAACGTGTACGCCAAATCAAAGAGAAAGCAATACGTCGCCTTAAACACACTTCCCGTAGTAAAATTCTAAAAACATACTTAGGCTAAGTGCGAGCCATACAAGCAATAATATCACACACTTTGCCAAAGTTTCACACTTTGGCAAAGTTTTTTTCTTACCTCTTATCTCTTACCTAAATAATGGACTACTCTTGGAACTTTAAACCACTACCACCGCAAGCCATTGTCACTACTTTGCAACAAGAGCTCAACATCAGTGAGCCTTTGGCTATTCTTTTAGCACAACGAGGCGTGACTACCTTTCAGCAAGCAAAAGATTTCTTCCGTCCTACACTCTCACAATTACATAATCCTTTCCTGATGAAAGGAATGAAAGAAGCTGTTGCTCGTTTAGATCGAGCCTTAAAAAGTAACGAAACAATCCTTATCTATGGCGATTACGATGTCGATGGTACTAGCGCCGTTTCTTTAATGGAGCGCTATCTCAGCAACTTCACTTCTAAATTGCTCCCCTACGTCCCTGACCGATATACCGAAGGCTATGGCATTTCTTTTCAAGGAATAGACTATGCCGAGGCGCAAGGTTGTACCCTCATCATTGCGCTCGACTGCGGTATCAAAGCCATTGATAAAGTAGAATATGCCAAAGAAAAAGCCATTGACTTTATTATTGCCGACCACCACCGCCCTTCAGACCAAGTGCCCGATGCCGTGGCAGTACTCGACCCCCAACAAGCTGATTGCCCTTATCCGTATAAAGAACTCTGTGGTTGTGGCTTAGGTTTTAAATTAGCCCAAGCTTATCACGAGTATTTACAACGCCCGTTCAGCGAACTCATTCCCCTTCTAGACTTAGTAGCCGTGGCTACTGCTGCCGATATCGTACCAATGGACGGCGAGAACCGTTGTTTGACGTACTTTGGTTTAGAAGTGCTCAATAATAATCCGTCGGCAGGCGTAAAAGCGCTTTTTGATGAGCACCAAGGTACAATTACCATAACCGATGTAGTGTTCAAAGCAGCACCTCGTGTGAATGCAGCAGGACGTATAGAACACGGCAAATACGCCGTTGCTCTCCTCACCGAAACTGATGAAGAACAAGCCGTACTTAAAGCTAAGGAAATAGACGCACTCAATACACATAGGAAAGAGCTAGACAGCAGTATCGCCGCCGAAGCTCTCAACCAAATAGAGGCAAATGGCGAGCAAGAACACTATACGTCGGTAGTGTTTAATGAAGAATGGCATAAAGGGGTGATAGGCATTGTCGCCTCTCGCCTTATAGAGCATTATTATCGTCCTACGGTAGTCTTTACTAAGAGTGGTAATAAGTATGCCGCTTCAGCGCGTTCGGTACAAGGATTTGATATTTACGAAGCTTTGGAACAATGCAGTGAGTATTTGGAGCAGTTTGGTGGTCATAAATACGCTGCCGGACTCACTTTACGCCCTGAACAGTATCCGCTTTTCAAAAATGCCTTTGAAGAAGTAGTAAAGCAAACCATAGACTCTTCGCTTCGTATTCCCAAACTCTTTATAGATACCGCTTTGCCATTGAGCAAACTTACCCAAAAGTTGTATAACGTACTCAAACAGTTAGAGCCTTTCGGTCCTCTGAATCTCCCTCCGCTTTTCTATGCCGAAAGCGTAATAGATACCGGCTTTGCCAAGCGTATCGGTAAAGATGAAGAACACTTAAAACTCACCTTAAAAGAAATAGGTACTACCTCGTATTACGATGCAGTAGGCTTTGGCTTAGCACATAAACTCCCCATAGTAACCTCTGGCAGACCTTTCAGCATAGTATATTCAATAGAAGAAAATCAGTGGAATGGCAGAGTAAGTTTGCAGTTACAAATAAGAGATATAAAATAAAAAAGAGGTTATTGGAATACTATTCCAATAACCTCTTTTTTTTGTTCCTCTACCTATTTCAAAGCCTCTAACGCTTTAACGTAGTTAGGTTCGTGTGTGGTTTCAGCTACTTGTTCTGTATAAACCACTTTCCCTTGCTCATCTAAAACTATTACACAACGTGATAATAACCCTTTTAAGGGAGTATCAGTAAAGACAATAGGGTAATGCTTTGCAAAATCACCTCTAAAGTCTGAAAGCATAGTGAGATTGTCTATTCCTTCAGCAGCGCAAAAGCGAGTAAGTGCAAAAGGAAGGTCTTTAGATACACAAAGGATAGCTACATTACTGAGTTTAGAAGCTTCCACGTGAAATTTGCGTACAGAAGCTGCACATACCCCCGTATCTACACTCGGAAAAATATTTAGTACAACTTTCTTTCCTTGAAAGTCTTTGAGTGTTACTTCAGCTAAATCATTCCTTACAGCTGAAAAATTAGGAGCTATAGTACCCACTTTGGGAAGTTCTCCAACAGTATGAGCTGGTTGTTCGTGAAATGTAATATTTGCCATAAATATAGTTATTATTAATAATATGAAAATCAACAAAAATAGTGCCAAGTATTAAGTTTATAATAGGATTATTATTGAATACTTTCTGCGATGATATAACCACCCGTCCACGCATTTTGGAAGTTAAACCCTCCAGTAATAGCATCGATATCGAGTACTTCTCCTGCTAAATAGAGCTGAGGATATAGCTTGCTCTCATAAGTCTTAAAGTTGATTTCAGAGAGTTTTACACCACCTGCTGTTACAAATTCTTCTTTAAAGGTAGCTTTGCCCTCTATGGGAAAACGATATTGGGTAAGAGCTTCAGCCAGCCGACGCAATTGCGTTTTGTTGAGCTCTGCCCACACTTGTTCAGGGTCGACTCCTGCATTTCCTAACAGAGCAGACCATAAGCGTTTGGGGAGTTCAAAAAGTGAGAAGCTTTGCATTGTTTTGCGTCCGTTGTGTTGTTTAAACTCTTGGAGAACAGAGAGCGTTTCGTCATAAGAAAGCGCCTCTGTGACGTTAGCAGTGAAATTTACTTCCATTAAGCATTGGTAGTTACATTCAGCAAGCACACGAGCTCCCCAAGCCGAGGCGCGCAATACCGCAGGTCCACTAAAACCCGTATGGGTGAAGAGTAGCGGAGCAGTCTCAGTTATTTTTAGTGATTTTTCTTCTTTGCTAAGCAAATGTACAGAAGCATTTACAGCAATACCCGATAGTTCTTTCGTCCATTGGGTGGAAGTATGAAAGGTAAATAACGAGGGGACTGGTGGTATGATAGTATGCCCCAAATTAGCTAACAATTGCCATATTTTAGGGTTGCTACCAGTAGTAATGACTATATTTCGAGCAATGTAGGTCTGCTTGGGCGTACTTACTTGCCAACCTTTGGGAGTAGGAGAGAAGGCTTGTACATTTTGCTCAGTGAAGAGCTCTATATGGTGTTTTTTTATTTCTTTGAGGAAACAATTTATAATGCTTTCCGAAGAATTAGAAGCGGGAAATACACGACCATCGGGTTCTGTTTTGAGAGAGACACCGTGTGCTTCAAACCATTCCATTGTATCACCACACATAAAGCGGTGGAAGGGGCTAAGGAGTTCCTTACTGCCACGAGGATAGTTCTTTACGAGTTCTTGAGGAGTAAAAGTAGCGTTGGTGAGGTTACAGCGTCCTCCGCCCGAAATGCGCACTTTGTGGAGTACTTCTTTGCTTTTTTCGAGGATAGCAATATTAAAGTTAGGGTGTTTTTCAGCAGTATTAATAGCGGTGAAGAAGCCAGCAGCTCCTCCACCGATAATAAGAAGGTCGTACATAGTTATTTTACCCCAATAAAATTGAACTTATCGTCAAATTTAAGTTCTTGATCGTCGGTAAGTTCTGCTTCATATTTCTTTTTACTAAGGTTGCGCGATACTTCTTTGATAGATTCAAAAGGGAAAGTGGCACGTACGTGTGCTAATATTTTTTCGGGCACTACGTGATCGGGCACTTTGCCGTGACGAGCTTTAAGCTCTTTCCAATCGCCATCGCCGTTAAACTCTATTTCAAGCCCATCGCGAAAGATGACGGTGTACTCTTCGTCCTTGTAATCGGTGTCTTTCCATACCGAAGCGATGTGGTCTACCAAGAAATGCTCGCGCACAAAGTTGATAGCATCGGCAGGAAGGTCGTTAAAAGTTACTTTTTTGTCTTGTGCTGAGGCTACGCTGAAGGTAAGTGTAGCAACAATGAGTAATAAAAAACGTTTCATTTTAGTCGTCTATTTTTAAGAATTTACCATTTAAGTTAAAAATGAGTTCTACCCCGTTAGAAAGGTCTACTTCGTATTTAGTACGCTCTTTTTTAATTTCTTTAACGATTACATTAGGGTAGTTTTTGTGCACATACTTAGTAATTTTTGTAGGAACAATCTTGGGCGAAACTTGTCCGTTGCGTGATTTCACTTCTTTCCAATTGCCATCAGCACGAAACTCTATTTCTGTGCCATCAGCAAAGAGCACGGTGTAGTCCTCTACTTTGCCTTTCTCGGTATCTTGCCATACCGAAACGATGCTATTAGCAGAAAAATGTTGCTTAATAAAACTTTGTGCACTAGCAGGCAAAGTACTTATAGGTACAAGACCTTCGTCTTGAGCGGTAGCCACTCCAAAAGCAAGTAAAGAGAAGACTACTGTTGATAATGTTTTGAGTGTATTCATCTTTTTATAATTGATATGTTTAAGGCGACAAAGGTAGCTAAAAATAAAAAAAGTACCAAATGAATGGTACTTTTTATTAGTCGTCTATTCTTAAAAATTGTCCTTTAGTATTGAATTCCAAATCGAGTCCGTTAGCGAGTTCTACCTCATAGCCATAGCGTTTCTTTTGGATTTTGTAGATATCCGTCTGAGGGTAGGTTTTCTTTACGTACTGAGCGATACCATTAGGAATGAGTTTTGCAGATACAGCCTGAGTGCGAGTTTTCACTTCTTCCCAGTCTCCATTGGCATAAAATTCAATTTGAGTGCCATCGTTAAAATACACTTTGTAATCTTGGTCGTGGAAATCGTCGTCTTTCCATACCGATGCGATATCATTTACTTTAAAGTGTTGTTTCACGAAAGCTTGCGCCTTAGCTGGCAATTGTTCAAAAGTAATAGGAGTGTCTTTAGCTGACAAATCTTGTACTGCTATTACAGTCAATAAAAAAGTGGCAATAATTGATAATAATTTTTTCATCGTTTAATCTGTTTTTAAGTTTAACGGGGCAAAGATACTACCTAATTTTGGAAAGAATTGGGAATAATTATCCTTCCGTCTACCATCACCAGTTTTCTATCTGCCATAGTAGCCAATTCTTCGTTATGGGTGACAATTACAAATGTCTGCTGGAACTCATTACGCAGTTGGAAAAAGAGTTGGTGTAGTTTTTCAGCACTTTCAGAATCGAGGTTGCCACTGGGTTCATCGGCAAATACTACCGAAGGGTGGTTCATCAGGGCGCGTGCTACCGACACTCGTTGTTGTTCGCCTCCTGAAAGGGCATTGGGCTTATGGTCAGCACGCGAGGTGAGATGCAAAAAGTCTAAGAGCTCCATCGCGCGTTTTTCGGCTTCTTTCCTGCCCACCCCTTTGATGAGTGCAGGAATACAGATATTCTCCAAAGCAGTGAACTCAGGCAACAACTGGTGAAATTGAAAGATAAATCCGATATGTTCATTGCGGAATTTTGCTAAGGCTTTGGAGGATAACGACAATATATCCGTACCATTAATCACCAACGATGATGGTTTATTGGTATCTGGACTGTCCAAAGTGCCTAAGATATGTAACAGGGTAGTTTTTCCTGCTCCTGAGGCACCTACTATCGATACAATTTCGCCTTTGGCAACATTCACCGATACGCCTTTGAGTACTTCTAAATCTTTATAAGTTTTATGAATATTGGTAGCTTGAATCATTTATTTGGCATTTTGATAGATATATACTTCGGTAGCACCTACGCCGTATTTGGCATATTCAGCATCATAAAAGGTAACGTTAGAATAACGCCCCAACAGGAATTCTAATTCGGTGCGCAACACGCCTTCACCTACTCCGTGAATAAACACTACCCGCTGGATACGCTGTGCAATGGCAAACTCTAACTGCCGACGAGCGGTTTCGAGTTGTAGGGTAAGCATATCGTAGTTGGTCATATTCCTAGTAGAATTGACCAGTTGCTCAATGTGCAAATCTACTTCCATTGGAGGGATATTACGCTCTTTTTTAGTGAGAGGCGATTTGTTCTTGCGCTTGCTCACCACATCTTTGCGCAAACTCTCTTCATCTATATTTGTAAAAGCACCTTTAAAAGGTGCTTCCTCCTCAATAACTATTATTTCCTCAGAGCGGTAAGTTAATTCAAACCCCTCAGTAGTAAGCACTGTTACCTGCTGAGGCGTAAGGCGCACGATGTGTCCTTTAATGGTATCGTCTAATACTTCTATGTAATCTCCTATGTTCACTGTGTTAATTTGCCAATTTGCTAATTATCTTCTGGGTTTCTTATTTTCGTCGCTGGGTCTTGAAAATCTTCCTCATTTCTTGAGGAAAGGTTGCGTGAAATGCGATAGATACCTATCATCAGTAGGCTTATACCTATGATGAGCAATGCTTGGTCGTATTTGGGAAAAAGATAACGCGACAGTGCTACCAATATCCCTAAAATCATTAGTATATAATTCATTTTTATCAGGTTTTAGGTTTTAGGAATCAGGTATCAGCCTAAAACCTGACACCTGACAGCTAAAAGCTATTTAATTGCTAATATTCCTTTTGCGAGTTCAATCATTCTTGGGTCACCCGTGTGTTTGTTAGGCTCGTCTGAAAGTTTTACAGTAGGTACCCACTCGTTATCGCTGGTAAGTACCCCAGTGAGCTTCATCACTATGTTCATCGGACGTAAGCCTACATCATTAGTGAGGTCGGTACCTATCCCAAATGAAATACCTATTTTACCTTTACAAGCCTCAGTAATAGCCTGTACCTTCTTAGGGTTAAGTCCGTCAGAGAAGATAATATATTTTGATAGTGGGTCTATACCCATTTTCTTGTAGTGAGCAATTGTCTTTTCGGCAAAGACTATAGGGTCGCCACTGTCGTGACGTACACCGTCGAACAACTTGCTAAATTTCTTGTCGAACTGCTTGAAAAACACATCGGTAGTATACGTATCGGATAGTGCTACCCCAAGGTCGCCGCGATACACATCTACCCAGTGTTCCAATGATAGTGCATTAGCCATTTTGTAACTGTACTCAGCTGCGTGGAACATAAACCACTCGTGGGCGTGAGTCCCTATAGGTTTCACCTTGTATTTCATCGCAAAATGCACATTGCTAGAGCCTATAAAGGTTTGGTTGTAGCCTTCCATTAAAGTGTGCATCACGATGTCGTGCACGTGATACGAATGGCGACGACGGGTACCGAACTCGGCGAATACCACTCCTAATTCTTTGTATAACAGTTCTTTTTCACGAGTATTAGCTATCACCTGCTCGTCTGTCCAAGCGGTCGCTTTGGTGAGTTTATAGAAAAGCTCGCTAATTATAGAAAGTAGGGGCACTTCCCAAAGTATCGTGCGATACCAGTAGCCCTCAACAGTTACCTGCAAGTCGCTACCGTTTTGTTCGATATGCACTTCCGAAGGGTCATAGCGATACCCTTCCAAAAAGTCTAAATACAGCGGACTCAAATAGGGGCAGTTATCTATCAAAAATTGCTTTTCGGCTTTGGTAAGTTTCAGTTTTGCCATATTGTTTACCTCTTCTCTCAAAGCCTCAGCAAAGCCATCGGGGAATTCGTGTTTGCCACGGTTGATAAAAGTGTAACGTGCCTTGTTTTTAGGAAATAACTGCACTACGCCACATTGCATAGTGAATTTGTAAAAGTCGTTGTCTAATAATGAGTTTAGGATTGCAGACATATATTTTCAATTAACAATTTACAATGGATAATTAGTAAGTTCAAAAAACTTATTTTGGGCAAAGATAATAAATAAATTGCAATTATAACCGATTGCTTCCTAATTCTATTCCACCTATTTTTCGTCTTAGCTTCGGTTTAGATTCGTCTTAGGTTCGCTTTAGCTTCGATTAAAAAGAAATTAAATGTAGATAGTAATCATTTAGAATGATTTCTCTACCTGATTCAATGCTTCCAAGATAATATCACAGCCTTCTTTTATTTCTTCATCGGTGAGGGTAAGTGGAGGAGAAAGTCGTACGGCACGGTGTTCAAACAAGAGCCAATACACAATGAGTCCCCTATCTTGACAGTAATTCACTACAAAATCGGCGATTTCGGCAGTCTTAACGATAACCGCTAACATCAGTCCTTTACCGTTCACGCTTTCAATGAGTGGGTGTTGCAAATACTTGCGGAAGAGTTTTTCTTTCTCTAAGGTTTCAGCCATTAGGTCGGTAGTGAGTAGCTGGTTGAGGGTTGCCAACGAGGCAGCTGCTATTACAGGGTTGCCTCCAAAGGTAGTGATATGCCCCATTTTAGGACTGTGCGCCAAGAGTTGCATACGCTCATACGACGACACAAATGCCCCTACCGGCATACCGCTTGCCATACCCTTGCCTATTGCGATAATATCGGGGGTAAAGCCATAGTTTTGGAAACCAAAGAGCTTGCCGGTACGTCCGAAACCTGGTTGTATCTCGTCGATGATAAGCAGGGCTCCCACTTCTTCACAACGGCGTTTTACCTTGATAAGATAGTCGTTTTGGGGTTCGATAAATCCTGCTCCCCCTTGGATACTTTCCAAGACTACCCCTGCTGTGCGTTCAGTGATTTTGAGGATATCGGCTTCGTTGTTGAACTCTATAAAATCTACATCAGGGATAAGCGGACGATAAGCGCGTTTGCGTTCTTCATAGCCCATTAGGCTCATCGAGCCTTGTGTATTGCCGTGATAAGCGTTTTTGGCAGCGATGAGTTGAGTTCTGCCCGTAGCGCGTTTGGCTAATTTCACCGAGCCCTCAATAGCTTCCGTACCGGAGTTTACCAAATAGGTAGTATTGAGCTCTGGAGGTAACTGCTCAGCGAGAAGTTTGCAGAAGTCTACAGCTGGTTTTTGTACATACTCGCCATATACCATTACGTGCATATAGGTAGCGCACTGCTCTTGGATAGCCTTCACCACCGCAGGGTGACAATGTCCTAAGGTGCAAGCCGATACGCCTGCCACAAAATCTAAATAACGCTTGCCATCGGTAGTATAGATATAACTACCCTCGGCGCGTTCTACCTCCAACAATCGCGGATAAGGTGAGGTGGGGGCTTGATATTTTAAAAAATCTTGTTGTTGATTCATACTTTTGATTCTTAACTTTTCATTTTTCACTATTGCCCCTCTAATAATCTATCCAAGCTTACAATGTCTTGAATAAGCACTTGCCTTGCCTTACTGCCTTCAAACGGGCCTACTACACCGGCGTGTTCTAATTGGTCGATGAGGCGACCTGCGCGGTTGTAACCTAATTTCAGTTTGCGTTGCAAGAGGGAAGCCGAACCTTGTTGGGCATTTACAACCACTTCGGCGGCTTCGCGAAACATAGGGTCACGCTCCGAGGGGTCGAAGTCTAAATCTACACCCTCTCCCTCAGGTCCTACATACTCAGGTAACAAGTATGCATCGGGGTAAGCGCGCTGTGCCCCAATGAAGTCGGTAATGTGTTTTATTTCGGGGGTATCTACAAAAGCACATTGTATACGTACAGGTTCATTCCCTTGCGAGTACAGCATATCACCTCGTCCGATGAGCTGTTCTGCTCCTGAGCCGTCCAAGATGATTTTAGAGTCGATTTTAGAGCTTACCTTAAAGGCAATACGCGTAGGGAAGTTGGCTTTAATAATACCAGTAATCACGTTGGTCGATGGGCGTTGAGTAGCGATAATCAAGTGAATACCAATGGCACGGGCAAGCTGTGCCAATCGTGCAATAGGAAGTTCTACCTCCTTGCCTGCTGTCATTATCAGGTCGGCAAACTCATCTACCACCAATATGATGTAAGGTAAGAAGCGGTGTCCCTCGTTAGGGTTTAGCTGTCGCGCTTTAAACTTAGCATTGTACTCTTTGATGTTGCGCACTTGGGCATTTTTCAGCAGTTCGTAGCGGTTGTCCATCTCTATACAGAGGGAGTTTAGCGTGTTCACCACCTTTTTGTTATCGGTAATAATTGCTTCTTCACTATCGGGCAATTTAGCGAGGAAGTGACGTTCTATACGCTCAAATATTGAGAGTTCTACCTTTTTAGGGTCTACTAACACAAACTTCACTTCGGCTGGGTGCTTCTTGTAGAGTAGCGAACTGAGCACTACATTTATCCCTACTGATTTACCTTGTCCGGTTGCTCCCGCCATTAATAGGTGAGGCATTTTGGTAAGGTCGGCTACAAAAGTTTCGTTGCTAATTGTCTTTCCGAAGGCGATAGGAAGTTCCATTTCGGCGTGTTGGAATCGCGGTGCGGTAATCATCGTGCGCATATACACCATTGTAGGCTTCTTGTTTGGCACTTCAATACCTATCGTACCTTTCCCTGGAATAGGTGCAATAATACGAATACCAAGTGCTGCCAATGAAAGGGCTATGTCGTCTTCTAAGTTCTTGATTTTTGCAATACGTGTCCCCGCTTCGGGTACAATCTCATAAAGAGTAACGGTAGGACCTATGGTCGCCTTTATCTTCTCTATTTTAATTTTGTAATCGTTCAGCGTTTGTACGATTGTATTCTTGTTTTCCTCCAATTCCTCTTGGTTAATAACAATACCACTGTCTTTGGGGTCGTCTAAGAGGTCGAGTGTAGGAAAACGGTAATCGCTAAGTTCTAACGTTGGGTCATACTCTCCATAGTTCTCTACCAATTGCTTAGCCAGAGCCTCGGGGTCTATTGCCTCTGTTGGCTGAGTAGGCGTTACTGTAAAATCAGGTTGTTCCTCTTCGGGAATATTAGTGATTTCCAAACCTCCTTCTTGTCCATCAAGGCGCGGAATTTCCTTTTTATGGGTAAAAGGGTCTAACTTTTCGTTTTCACCCTGTGGAATGATAAAGTCTAAATCACCCTCATCAGTAGTAAATTCTATGGAGTTAGGTTCTTTTTCTATACTTTCAAAGCTGTTTTCCTCCTCATCGCCTTGCTCCTGTTCTTCTTCTCCTTCGCGTTTCAGTTTAGAGAATGTATTTTGGAAGAAAGCAACAGCCTTTTCAGTAGTGAGATTTAGTTTGAAAATGCCATAGAGTACCACAATAAGTACCAAAAGGAGTATAGTGCCCAATTTGCCCAAATAGTCTTGTAGAAAATGGTTTAGTTCATAGCCCGAAACACCTGCTAATATGGTAGCTTTCCCTCCCAAAAATCCTAAGGCGGTTGAAGTGAATACCATTAACAGAATCCCCCAGAACCAGCGGTTTAGCAATGGCTTTTTCATATTCAGGATAAGTTTCATCCCTGAGAGAAATAGAAGCCACACAGGAAAGATAACTGCCAGCCCAAAACCTTTATATACAAATAACTGCCCCAAATAGGCTCCTATCTTACTGCCTATATTGTCAGCAATTTCTTCCCGATTGCTCAAATCTGCCCATCCACTTTGGTCAGTCTGCCACGAGAAGAAGAATGACGAAAAGGTAAATACCAAATACAGCGATAGCAGTACTAAAAATACGCCAAAAGCCAATTTGCGCTGTTGAGGTTTATTAGTATCCTTCTTCTTCTTTTGTGTTTCTTGTGGTTGTTTCTTTTTAGCCATTTATAGTTAAGCGTTTTTTCAATTAAATTTTATGTAACGTCAGTTCAATTGCGTTTTATCTATTTGATTCTGAACCTCATTTATGCTAATTTCTGAGACGCAGTCTCACTCCTTGTATTTTACTTCTTCTAAAAACTGCACCTCATACAAGTTGCGGTAATAGCCGTTTTCTATTTGCAACAACTCTTCGTGATTGCCTATTTCCACTATCTTCCCTTTGTCTAATACTATTATTCTATCAGCTTTTTTCACGGTGGTAAGGCGGTGCGCAATGATGATGGACGTGCGCCCTTCGGTCATCTTATCGGTAGCCTCTTGTATGAGCTTTTCCGAATGCGAATCTACTGAAGATGTTGCCTCGTCCAAAATAAGAATTTGCGGTTTGTGTACATAGGCGCGCAAGAAAGCTATCAGCTGGCGTTGTCCTGCCGAAAGCATAGCCCCACGCTCTTTCACGTTGTAATGATATCCCTCTGGCAAACTCATCAAAAAGTTGTGAACTCCTATACTCTTAGCAGCCGCAATCACTTCCTCTTCGGTGATAGCAGGATTTTTCAAGGTGATGCAGATCGCAGTTATGGTATCCATGTTGCCAGACTGGCGGGCCTACCTAACTCTGTATTAAAACGAGCTGAAGTGATTTTAGAATCCTTGGAAGATCAAAGTCATGATGCAAGTGACTTAAATAATCGAGTTATGGGTGCTCAACTTACTAATGTGGCAAAACCAGCGGTTAAGCAAGTTAGTGATTCTCCACTAGGCAATTTATTTAGCCATTCCGTAGTAGATAGCTTACTGGAAGTCGATGTAATGAGCATGACTCCAATTGAAGCATTAAATAAATTATATGAACTACAAGAGGAGGCTCGTAAAGGAGGCGGGAAATAATGGCAACCATTCACGTATTGGATGAAACGACAATCAATAAGATAGCTGCCGGTGAAGTCGTTGAACGTCCCGCATCAGTTATTAAAGAGCTCATTGAAAACTCTATTGATGCGTCTGCCACTAATATTGAGGTTGAAATTGGTGAAGGCGGTGTGGCCTATATGCGGATTACTGATAATGGTATCGGTATGACGGAGGAAGAACAACGGCGCGCCAGAATAGCCGCCAAACTAGAAGCGATGGGCGGCATGGGTGGCAATGCCGAAACCAAGCGCAAGGCGGAAGTGGAGGCGGAGGCCAAGGTGGAAGAATCGCCCTTCTTTGATCCGCCCGCAGACGGTAAGATGACAGCAGAACAACGGCAGGCCGTCTTGACCGCCAAACTGAAAGAACTGGGCGACTATGGCGTCAAACGGCGCACGGTAGAAAAGTCACCCTTCTTTGATCCGCCCTCAGAGATCGAGCTGGAAAGAAGCCCGCTTGATCCTCCTCCGGCGGATGAGCCTAAGGAAGAAGTCATTCATCCTCGAACGAAGGCGGATAAGCCAAGGGAGGAGCTTATAGCGACCGCTCCACCCCCTGCCCCTCGAAAGACCAAGAGCCACAAGGAGGATTTGGCCGCATTCCGAGAGACGTACCTCCAACCCGCGCGCATCAGCCACCGCAAGGCGGTCTACGTCTCTGACGAGACCCAGCAGAGATTAGACTTCGTTGTCCGCCGAATTGGTCTGCGAGGCGCCAGCATCTCGGGCTATGTCGAGCGCGTGCTTCGGGAGCATCTCGACGGGTACAAGGACAGCATCGAACTATGGCGGAAGCTCTGAACACATGCACGCTTAGCGTGCAATGCCCTCCCGAACACTTGCATGTATTGAGTGCAAGTGTTCAGGGTACGGGCACCTCCTATTCTGGGGCCCGGCAAGGTGTGTTTTTGTGCCACAAAAACCGTTTTGTGCTACAAAACGCCTTGCCCCCGGAGTGGCCTCCGCGGCGGTTCGGCTCCAAAGTCGCCACCTGATCTTATACGAAAAACCATCCCAGTGAATCGATCCAAGAAAACGCCTGCACACCCCCCGAAATGGGACGCCTTCCACTTCCGCCTCCCCGACAGCCGTGACCAGCTCCGGCTGATCGAACTCTTCAAACGCTCCGGCGCCCGCACAAAAACGGAGTACATCCGAGCACACATCTTAGATGAGCATTTCCGCGTCGTGACCGTCGACAAGGGCCGCGAGGCTAACCGAGCTCACCGCCGCAAGAGTCTGTGCGATAGTTCCCTTGTTGCTACCCTAAACTCCGCTGTCCTGCTAAAACAAAACTAGCTGTCACTCTATCCTTAGCCACAGACTAAGATGGACCTAGCTTTATACGACTAAAGGCTATATTCAACTTATCATATTTTGCAAGCATAGAAGATCGCTCCATTTGTTATAAGTATATCGATCTAAAAAAAGCAAGATTTCACATTCAGTATAATCCTAACCAACCATTTTGGAAAACGTAACTTCCTGCGTCATTTCGGCTAGCTTGAAGGTTATGTGTGTGAAAGTGTAGTTGGACCAACAGCTGTTACAAAAGCTACGAATATACCTCCTGTGAAATCTTTGCCTGTAATTCTTTATTCAAATCAAACATTGTCCAGCGAGTGAAAATATACTTTTGTTTCTTGGCGAAGCGTATTATCATTCGCTGATCTTCTATCTCAGTAATGCCCATCAATGTAAGAAGATCTTGCTTGTATGTATCCTCTACAAAAGGACAAGTCATCATATCAGCCGTGAGAACCGTGAGTTCAGAATTGCGCTTACGCTCCGACTCCGCAACAAGCGAATACTTCTTCGAAATCTCATTTTTCAATAAATCCTTTTGCTCATCATAACACTTATGATTTGCGTAGTAATACAATAATATAATACAAGCAAACAGGTTGTACTGTAATTCACTTTTATCAATAAATGATTTAATAACTTCAGGTGAGAGCAGATATGCATAACCTAACTCTCTGGCCAATATTAACAGATAGAGACTTTCATGCAAGGTGTTTCGATGTGAATCTGTTGTAGCCAGCACCAAAGCTATTTCATCTTGAATCTTCTTAAAGATAATATCCTTGCTTATTGTTTGAAATCTAACCTCTGGGTTAGATTTGAAATCGCCATGCCGTTTTGCATATATAACAATGGTGTTCATTACCTTCTGCAATTTCAATGTAGTGTTTACTTGCCTGTTGCTATTGAACACGAAGAATGCCACCTCAATCAGAGATACAAGATAACTTGTGAGTTTCCTTTGTACTCGCTGCGCCTGAATTTCAACCTTATCCTTATTCGTTTTCTCTTTTAATATCAAGCGCTCATACTTTTTGAAGCCCATTTCATATCGATTGAGAAAAGCGTCAAGGCGTTGACTCATTCTCTCAAGCAGATAGTTTGCTATATCACGATATTCAATCTCACATTCCCTTACTATTGCTTTTATTTGAGCATTTACCTTATTTGCAGGCAGATATATGTTGAATTTTTTATCTAGTATTTCCCGATCTTTATCCAAATCATCGTACTCAGTTTCATCTTCTTTCTCCACGTCTAAATTTGATTCCACTTCTTCCCAAAGTGGGATCGAGAATATACCACTAAATAAATGATCGATTCTCTGTTTAGCCATTGTGACTTTTGTTATGAAAGGCCTTTCAAACTCTTCTGTTTTAGACGGGCTAATCTGCAACCTAAACTCTCTTAGCCATTTTGTTAGGGTTTCCATAAAACGATCCCTATTCTTTCCATCATTATAGAAGAGAAAATAGTCGTCGACATATCGGTAGCATTCATAGGTAGATTTATGATGAAGCCCTTCTTTCAATAGTTCCTGTTCTACCTTCTGGTCTATATACTGAAGTATTATCTCTGAAAAAATTCGAGAGAACTCTGGACCTATTACGATACCATTCGTTTCACGAGCATTGACAGACTGCATTAGATTATCAAATGCATCACCAACCCATGAACCATGATATCCAGGCAAGACCTTCACCTTATCCGCACCACCAGCAGTCGCCCAACTTATAGTATGAGTATAAATACTATCAAAACAACTCTGTAGGTCGAACTTTACAAGATATTTGAATTTCTTTTCTGCTCGTTGATATCTATAGTCTTCGTAAAACTTATATATGTTTGAATACTTATCATAGCTAAAGTAAGTCTTCATGTTCTCATATTCATTGAAGAATAATTCCACCCTATCACTGTTATGACCTAACAATTTTCGGTGAAGTCTGTCTCTATAGTAAAAGTATTGTGCTATCTTATGTGGTTTGCGAAGAGAGTACTTACTCTGATTGCAAAGATAGAGTATGGAATAGTTATACTGATTATAAAACTCTACTACCTTCCACTGGCTATATGGATGTATAATTGATAATGTTCTATTCTTATTCCTCTTATGAGCGATATTGAAGTGATAGGGGTAGAATAGAGCGTTTAATCGGTGTTGAAGTGTCCCGATTTTTTCCTCCTTTTCATAACACCCAAATAGTAATGCAGCAAAAGCATTCGCATCCCTTTCATCCAAACGTTTGGATTGCGTCAAGACATTCCATGTGCTATTATCAACCCTTCTTTCTTTACCAACCCATAGATACTTGGAAAAAAACCGATATAAATATCGGTTTGAAAATATAATGGGGCACTCGTAGGGTAAAACATCAGAAAAGAGAACCCGCTCTTTACTATAACTAAGCTTTATCTTTTTTCTCTTTCTCATATCCACGATGATTTAATTGTTTGAAGTCTCTGCTTCTTTACTTTGTAACGCTTGTGAGGACTATCAAATCCCTTTGTGAAAGACAATAAAGCTAGCTTTTTTTTTAGTCTACCCTCTATTACAGTCCTATTAGTAATTGCAATAGACGCTTTTGAAGAAAGATTCAGCCTATCTATGTTTCGCTTCAATTGCCCATCCAAGTATGATAGATTTTTTTTATTATCCAATAGCTGGTTGGAGTAAAAGATACCAACCTTGACTCTTTTCTTTGCATTATACAGATTTATATTACAGGTCAACACATGAAGTGCATCAAACAAATAGTGTGCTGCAGCATCAAAACCTACGGCATCAATCATATTATAAAAAGTTATAAACGACCTATCTATTCTATCTGTAATCCTATCCAACTTATCTTGAGAGAGAGAGAACACCAAACTATCTCTATTCTTACCGTCAATACGGATATTATATCCTAATAGATTAAAATCTAAATTTTTATTGTCAGCCGAATCATACATGTAGCATTTCCCTGAGTGATCTGATAGCGTGTGTATTTTCAACCCTTCTTGAGAATAAATTTTTTCAATCTTTTCAATGTACCATTCTATTGTTTTACGGTACTCATCTCTGATATCAGGATGAATAACTAGCACTATATCGTCTACATATCTACCAAGGTATAAAACACCGGGTAATGTTCTCTTTATTAACTCGTCTATCTTAGACAAATAGAATTCAGATAGTAGCGAACTAACACCACATCCTCGTGGAATACCTGTTTGTTTAGTCTTTACAAGCGGACGCAAATTCTTAGTTTCAAACTCCTTTCGGATAAGTCCACGCAAGAGTGATTTACTCTTTACATCAAGCAGATTGTTGCCCTCCAAATACTCAAACAATTTATCATGCGGTATCGACTCGAAACAATTACAAACATCCGTTCGGATGATATAGTACCTGTTCCTATCCTCCCTCAACAACATCTTTAACTGAGAAAGTATCTCGTCACGACCTGGCATGGATATTCTAAAACAGTTTTTTATATTTCTACAAAGGACCTGCATTGCAAAAAACTCTTCTGTGGTAGCTCCAATGGAATAAACTGGCTTTAGCGGGTTTTCTGACGCATCCGACGTAAGGTTAAATCGAAAACTATTCGACAAAATACTAGAAGACACTTTGCTAAGATGCTCTTGAAGCAAGGATTTCTGTTGTAGAGCATTCTCGTTCATCGATTGCTTCAACTTATCAATCCTATCTCTTTCTAACAACGTATGCTCCGCCTTTTTCTTTCTCAATATCTCATTTAACTCCTTTCTCATATCTCGATATTCCTGAGCTGCATCCAAATATTCAGGCGAAAGGTACCTTTTCGGCATCTTTCCTTTCCTATTCACTATATTGAACGCATCATTCAGCGAATCATAGTCGTACAAGAAATCGTGCTTAGACATTTTTTATTTTTATTATTCAATTACTCCGATCAACTCCAATTTGAGGTAGTTGTAGAAGATGGAAATCGAGAAAATTATTCAACAACGAATTGTGTGTGCTTGATACCTCCTAGAGCGTTGCGCAGTGTTAAGTCATTGTATTGTTCCCGTTGTAGCAATTGCTTAACGGTGGCTGTTGTATCCAACACTCGATTATAATTATAGTTGATGCAACTGTTGCGATCCACAAGCTGATGTTTACCTGCTAGGTACCAGCGAGAATCCATTCTCACGCAATTCGTCGATACCCTCCGAGTGATAAAGCTCTGCTTGGACATAACTTTTGCCATTGACTCCCTAGCTTCGCCAACGAAAATAGATGCTTGCGGTGCGTTGCACCTGTTCTTCAACAAGCTGCACCTTCTTTTTCCGCTCGTCTTTTACGCAAAATCGCACCATTGGTAAATATTCATAAGCAACACTTTGTGCTCGCAATTGTACAGTTGACGGCCACGCCATGTCGTTTTCAATGGTTTTTTTGGCGTATATGTGGTGTATCGCTCTATTATCAAGAGCACCGTTGGCCAAAAGAAAAACAGCCACACCGCGACCCTCTTTCAGCTTAGAAAGGATATGAAGTCTCCATACATAGTTGGCGTTTCCTTTGATCGGAAGGCCGTAGTCAGCCCAACGCGCAGCGGGGCTCAACGAGTTGTCACACCATTTCTTGAGGTAGAGGGGAGGATTGGTCATTTTATGGTCGAACACCAGCCCACAATGAATGTCGTCTGTAAGGGTAGAAGCGTTCTTTTCTCCCAAATGATGCGATATGCCGTGCATGACAAGGTTTATCTTTACCGGTCGGAAAGTAGCGGGATTGGCCTCTCTGTCCATACACATTCACCTGCATGATGGAGCCGTTTCTCTCTTACATAAACTTGGCACATTGCATAAACATGCCGCCCGAGCCGCAATGACGGCAAACAACTTAAGGAAGTATTCGTAAACGCGGCCATAAGGTCACATTCGGTACCAAAAGCCTCGTGCGAAATCTTGTTCGCCTCATCTACCACCTTCTTAATGACATTGGCTTCGAGGTTGATGCTACAGAAGGGGCCTAATCGCACACAACCTTTCAGTGCATCTTCACTATCTTCGAGTGCCTGTAAACCACCATTGAGTGTACCGTTCAGTTTGGTGGAAGATTGCAACATTAGATAATCCCAACGTACTTCCTTCGGTACGAAAGCCTGTTGTTCATCTTCAAACTTCTCACCAATAAACCGTAGGAAAACCAATGTAAGCAGTAAGTCGCGATTGCCATTGAACGAGATATTACTACGGAAGCATTCAAGGCAGTTGAATAGTATTGTTTCAAGACTCAATATCTCCTCTATTTTCTTTTTCTTGGCCATATACGAGAGCTACATTAATTTTTCCTTGATTTGGTGTGATGAAGGTTACACACCTCGATATCTAATATATCGGCAATTTTCACAAGACTTTCCAATGAGGGCTGTACCTTGTTTTGAATACCAACGAGGGACAGTGTTCTCGACCTTCCCTAACTCTTGTGCCAGCCATTTGCTTCTCGGCTAAGACTGCCTTTATTCTATTCATTGCCATAATGATGGTGGTTTTTCTATCATTGATTTGTCAATAATTCACCTGCAAAGATAGGCTATTATAAGTAGCGCGCTATAATTAGTTGGCACTATGCCATTTATAAGTCTGATGTCAGGGTAACCGCATCAATTTTTTTGCATGGATATAACTACCTGATAATGAGTGTTAGCTTAGAAATTTCTTTATAAGAGTTCAGTACTAGAGACTGAAAAGCATATCTAAAAATCAGACTCTTATATTTTGACGCGGTTGCTCTGGAGGCTCTCCCTTCCTTGTTTTGCTACAGAAGATTTTGGCACCTTTGCGGGCGAGAAATGAGATGTCTTATGACTACTGCAAAGTAACGAAAGCAGAAGCACCTCGCTCGTTTCTTATTCGTTCCCTTTGGGTGAGTGGAACAATCAGTATCCACTCATTGACAGATACTTGATCCCTAACTCTTTTGTTTTATGGGGAGATTTGCGATTTCCGCACGGCCAAGGACATCGGCATCGACCGTCCGGAGAAGCGCGAGATCCTGCATCACATCCCACCCACGCCCGAGCAAGAGGCGTTCATTGGTAAGCTGATGGAGTTTGCTAAGACAGGCGATGCTACGATCTTAGATCGCGCCCCGCTGAGTGAAAAGGAGGAGAAGGCCAAGATGCTTATCGCCACAGACCTCGCGAGGAAAATGAGCCTTGATATGCGGATGATCGATCCGGTGAAATACTCGGATCACATCGACAACAAAGCGAGCCATTGCGCCAAACTGCTCAGCGAGTATTACCGTAAGTATGACGAGCAAAAGGGTACGCAGTTCGTCTTCTCCGATCTCGGAACATACAAGCCGGGCGAATGGAACGTGTACTCGGAAATCAAACGCAAGCTCGTGGAGGATTACGGCATTCCCTCATCAGAGATTCGCTTCATCCAAGAATGCAAGAATGAGAAAGCCAAGAAAGCGATGG
>ERZ773056.496-NODE-496-length-20781-cov-14.119705_pt1 | contig 20781 bp, 24 predicted proteins | sample MGYA00580857_ERZ773056 | MGnify/ENA primary metagenome ERZ773056 (study PRJEB29015, sample SAMEA2737996) | human oral metagenome | biome: human oral; feature: human-associated habitat; material: dental | place: China | collected 2114 ... | reverse complement strand
TTTCTTGCATATACGGGGCTGTATTACTCCACTTACTGACATCTACAAAAACTCTCCTTATTTCTTGCAATGCATTCAATGTCTTTGTTATGGCATTTAAGTCCTTTGCTCCAAATGTATCACCTTGCACAGTATAATTAGTACTATCTATAATTTCATATTTACCGTCTCTGCCCTGTATCAATGTGTATTTCCTATTGCCCTCAAAAACATCATCTTTATAATTTGTTTTTAGTGCCATCTTGCCTCCTGTTTCCTATGCTTTTTCTGCCCAAAGAAAAAGACAGCCTTTGCTGCCCACTTAAAGTACTTTCATACATATCGCCCAAGTCCTTGAGTATTTTCTCTATATCATTAGCCTGATAGATACTATCATAAGTAATTCTTACCGGTGTATGTGGTGTTGATATTTTAGTGTAATATACTTCTCTAACCTTCTTAATGTTTTCCAGCAGCCTATTCATTTCCGACTCAGTTCTGAAATCTTCAATGCTCCACACTTTTGTATTAATACTTACACCAAACAGATTTGCTAAATGCTTACAAGCCTCTTCTACTCTGTTCAAGTCTGTATAAGCTATATAGGCTTTATCAGTATCGTTTATTAAGTCATCTACAGTTCTATCAAAGATTAAAGTGTTCAATATAGTACTCATCTTATCACCGCCTCTGCCGTAATCTCGTTCCTGCTGAATTTAAAATCAAGCTTAGTAATTATTCCTTGCCTCTTACCTTTGAAAGTGTCAAGTTCAACCAAATCCCCAAGCTCATGATTATCAACCACAAGTCTACAAGATATGCTTTCATTCTTTATACAATCGTTATAGATGCGTTCAAGGACCTCTTGCATATTTTCCTTTGTAACCAATGTGGCTTTCTTTACCTCAGCAATATTCCTATTATGTGTTACTCTATTATTATCCTTATTTATGTTAAAAGTATTATGTATGTACTTTTTACCCGACAGCACCACTTGAACACCTGTACCGCTTATACGAGCATAATTATCACCTTGTTCAGTGATAGTTCCACCTTGAATAGCTAAAGCATGCATAGGCTCACTAAACTCTATCTTTGTACTGCCTGCCAAATAGCCTTTATAAAGCTCCATAGTTTCGCCACCTTTTAGGTATTCATGTACCGCAAGTTTTATGCCTGTTATTACATCACTGTGAGAGAAAGACAACTTAGTAAACAGTTCCTCTTGCTTTATCTGCATTATGTCGGTAGTTCGCATAGGATACAGATATAAATTTCTATCATAACTTGTATCCACTACCGCTCCTATCGCAAAAGCCAACTGCTGTAACGCTGCCCTTTTTGAACAAATCGGTAAGTATCCGCTTACTAATTTATTTTCAAGTGCCGTATCTATAAAGTGCGGTATACCCTCGTCCTGCATTATAGATTCTAAAATCTGTTTTGCCTTTACTTGATCATATACACCGCCCATAAACTTTGTGCCATCAAGTATACCTATAGCGTCATGTGCTTCCATTGAGTACACTGCATTACTTAGTTGCTTACCGTCTTTTAAGTAGAATATTCCCAGAATAGACTCATCAAAATATAAAGTCTGCTTCTGCTTTTTCTGAAACTCAAAATCATAACCCATTTTATCCCTTACAGAATACTCCATAGTGTTTACAGATATTTCTTTTGATGTTCCATCAATCTCTACCAAGCAATCTATACTTTCAATTTCGTCATCCTTAAATACTCTTATAAGCCCCCAAGTAATCTCTGTAAGAAACGCATTTCTAAAAGGCTTACTTGTCTCAAGAAATGTTATAACAACCCGGTTATAGAAATCTACAACCCCATAACAAAAGTACCCGTGGCTATCCGGAGTATACTCCTTCTCTTTCAGCAGTGTATTGTCCGAATACCATTTTATATTCACCTTACTACAATAATCCTCACTATAATTGTTGAACTCAAGGCTTATGCCTACACTTGAAAAGTTCTTTGTAAATCTAAATTCCAAAGTAGGAGGATTTGCAAATCTTCTGGAACTGTCCGATATACTTCTACTTATGTATCCCATGTGCTCAAGAGTACCCGGGGTATTTACATAAGTTCCGTCAAGTTTAGAATATCGTGGTAAGCACATAGCATAATTAGGATACTCAACTGTTTCTTTCAGATTTTCAAGCACGACAAAATCTTTTTTATCCGTTGATTGAATAGAACTATCTTCTTTTGCCCCCAGTGCGATATCATCATATACTATCTTTAATCCTCCGGCATTTGACATCCTTTGATTTCTAATTGCCGACAGCCATACATATCTGTATGGCTTGCTTGTCTGTAAAAACTCAATCTTTACAGTATCAAAAAGCTTTACTTTAGCCGCACAAAAATATTCAAATGTTGTTGGATTGTATTCTGCACTCTTTATGATTGCGCCATCCTTAAACCAACTTATTTTTATCTTCTTTGCATAGTCACCCGATAAAAGGTTAAATCTAAGCCATATACCGTTGCTTGTCTTTAGCCTGTCATATTTGACGGTGATTGTGGGCACTTCATCGAAGTTGCAACTACTATCTGATAAACTACCACTGATGTACCCACCTATCCCATTTGGTATAATGTCCGGAGCATTTATGTAATCCCCGTTTAGTTTTGAGTATCTAGGCAAGCAATAAGCAAAACCCTGCATAGAATTCTCAGCACCAAATAAAGTATCGAGAGTGGAATATGCTTGCTGATTATTCGTCTCTGTTTGTATATCCCATCTCATTATCTTATCTTCTCCTTTGTGGCTCAATTGCTATGAAATTTATTGTCAGCCCGTCATAAGCCCATATATTTTTCCCTTTTCTTATCCTTAAATTATCCTCGCCCTGAGTTACATAAGCTGTAAAGCTTAATGTTTCATCTCCAAAAGGTAAGATAATGCTATGCTTACTATTATTTGGATTTGATATAGCCTCATAAAAATTATTGTAAGATTTCATATCATTTTCAAAAGGTGCTACTTTCAATGTATAGTTATAAAAAGTACCTATTATATCCCTGTGCATACTATAGTCTGCTACTCTTCCTGAGTTTTCTGTATCAGTTACAGCAAATTTTCTTTTAAGCTCAAGTATGTTTATGTTGTATTTAACACCGTTAAGGCTGAAAATATTCTGCATTATACTCCTCCTACTACCACAAGACTAATACCTTGTCTTGTATTCTCCTTATCAAGTTCAGGTTTTAATTCTCTTACAAGACTTGACATACTGCCTTTACAATTAAGTACAATTTGTATAGGTCTATCTACATCCAATCTATCAATCACATCATTTAATCTGTTTAATATATTTTCTGTACTATCAGTTTCATTGTATGAAGACTTAAATGAATTTATTTCACCTGCTCTTGGAGGAATAACTTTTCCAAGTGCAACATCAGGAAAGTAGTTTTTCGCATTTGGAATATCAAAGCCTACAGGAATATTTATGTTTATCTTATCTGTCAAACTTTGTATACCGTCAATCCATTTTTCTATAAAGGTTTTTGAAGTATTCGCTTTGTCTTGTAATCCCTCGTTAAAACCTTCTACAACAAAACCGGCTATTTTCATAAATACTCTTGAGGGAGAATGTATGTCAAGTTCTGATTTAGCTTCCGCACTTAACTCAGCTGCCCATGTTCTTATTGCGTTCTTCGCAAGATGTGCAAATGTATTTATTCCTTTGGCAAAACCTTCATTTATTCTTTTTGCCATATCATAAAAACTTTTATATAAACCTGTTTCACCGGCGGTATTAGCATCACCCCAAAACCATTCTCTTACTCCTTTTGCCCATGCTTCCATAGGGTTTTTTACATCTTGATTGCTTGTATTTATCTTATTCTTAAATGCGTTAAGGATATTTTCAGCAAATTTAGTCCATGAAGCCTCGTTTACTCCTTTGGCATTACCTTCTCCTACAAACCACTTTCTTGTATCATCTGCCCACTTCTCAATACTTGACTTGTTTTCCTGATAACTTGAGCTTATTTTACTTCCGAAAGCTTTTATAATATCACTGGCAAATTTAGTCCACGAAGTAGCATTGATACCCTTGTTATCCCCGGAACCTATAAACCAGTTTCTAATATTAGAAGCCCATCCTTCCATAATACCTTGAGAATTCTTTTGTTTAGCAGTCACAGACTTATTAAATCCATCCATGGTACTGTTAGCCCATTTTTCTGATTCTGTAGAATTCCCTCCTGATATACCAAGTTTACTAGAAAACCACGATACTACACCACTCGCCCAGTCTGTTATTACTGTCTGGGCGTTACTTTTCTTATTTTTCACGCCTTCGTTGAAACCATCTACGGTATATCCTCCCATCTCAGACATAACTGTAGACGGACTATGAATACCTAACAGCCCTTTTATTCCATTTATAAAGGGATCTGTTATGTTCTCCTTTATAAAACCAATAGGATTAAAAAACAAGGACTTTACTCCTTTACAAAATCCTTCCCATAAAAATTTAGCAATATTATCTAAAGTCGGTCCCAAATTTTGCAATCCGAATGCCTTGCCTAAAGCGAGAAGAAATGGCTTTACCATATTGGTGTATAACCATGTAAAAACTCCTGCAATAATATGCTTTATACCGTTATATATGCCCAATACTACATTTCCACCACATGCTTCTGTTTCACCTTTAAAGAAGTCTACTGAAGCTTTCACTCCTTGAGCCAGTAACCCTCCTATAAACATTGCGAAGCCGCCCAAAGCTGCACCTATAGCTTCAAATAACTTGCTTGTCATACCTGCCCAATCAATACTTACTAAAGCTGTTGTTACACTATCTCCCAGTTTAAACCAATCAACTTCCGATATGAATGCAATCAAGCTGTCCAGTAGACCTATAACCAAGGTTGATATAGCAGCAAAAGATGTCCAGTCAAAATTTTCTGCAAATGAGTTTATACTTTCTCCAAGTGATACACCAAATCCTGTCCAGTCAAAAGTTAAAGCCAGATCTTTAATAAAATTAAATGCGGTATTTAATCCTTCAGCAAGTAGAGTTCCCAGTTTAGACCATTCTATTGAGGCTATAACTAAATTTAAACTATTAGCAAGAGATTGACTTAATTCAGACCAGTTAAATGTTGTTATGAAGTTAATAAGTGTACTAAGAACTCCGTTTATTCCATCTCCTATTGAAGTAGCAAGCATTGTCCAATTTATCTCGGATATAATTCCATTTAATGCCATAGCTAGAGCTATTCCAAGTCCTGCCCAATCAAAACCTTCAATAAAACCGAAAAGCATTGCTATCTGTGCTTGAAAATATGCACCTATAGTTCTTCCGATTAAATCCCAATCAATGTTTTGTATAAGACCGTTAAAACCTGTTGCAAGAGCTGCTCCCAGTTGTAACCAGTCTATTTGAGTTAACAGCAAATACAAAGTCATTGCTATGGTATTTATACCTGTGGCAAACATATTTCCAAGTGCATACCAGTCTATAGTAGCTACAAGAGAGTTAAAAAGCGTTGTAAATGCAGTTACTACTTCTGTTATCTTTGCTCCTATATTATCCCAACTTATAAACTTAGTAAAATCCTGTATTGCAGTATTTATCGTTTCTCCTAAAAACTTTCCAAGTCCTTCCCAATCGCCGGCTTTAAATAGTTCTTTTAGCTTATTTGCAAAATCACCTATTCCTTTATCAATTGCAACGGTTTCAAATAAATCTTTTTTAGGCACTCCGCCGCCACCGCCACCGCCGCCTGAACCGCTTTCTTTGGCTGAATCTTTTTGAAGTTGTACAAGCTCATCAAAGGGTGCAATTATTTTTTTGACTTCTTTACCTGCTTTTTTAGCAGCACCACCTGTACTTCCCAAGCTTTTTGCGTAACTGTCATTAGTTTTCTTTGCTTTTATAAATGTTGCACTTCCTCCAAGAGCCGAAAAGAATTGATTTACATAACTAAGGGCAGTTGCAATCACATTTATTAATGCATTTAAAGCCGGTACTATCGCACTAAGAATGGGTGCAAAAGCAGCTGCAAAACTATTTTTAAGATATCCCATTGAGTTCATCAAACTTGATATAGATGCTTGAGTTTCTGAGGAATACTGCGAAAGATTTTGCAATCCTTCCTTTACCCCTTGTATAACTCCTCTCATAGCCATTCTTATAAGCATAAGTTTGAACATATTGGATAATTTAAAAATACCATTACCCGCACTTCCTGCACTTTTATGAAGCCCTTTTAGTTTTGAAGTCAGGTTTTGTATCCCATTCCCTGCTGCCTTTGCAAGAGATGAACCCAATGCCTTAACTCCTGATATTAAGCTTAATACCGCTTTTTTCGCAATACTCATAGCAACTTTGGCAGTATTACCGAACTTTGATGTTTTTTCAGCACTTCCTGTTATTTGTTTTTTATACTCGTCTAATTTACTGTTTATATAAGCTATTTTTTGAGTATTTCTATCAAATTCCGCATAACCTTGACCTACTCCTGCAGATTTTAATTCATTTTGTCTCGCATTTAACCTTTCCAACATTTTTGAAAGTCTAGCTATTTTAAGATTGCCTATTTCTGCATTTGCACCTATTGTTTTAAGTTTTTCTGCTTCCCGGGCTGCTTCCGCCTCTTTTGTTTTTATTACTTCTAATTTTTCTTTTTGAGTGGCAAATTTAGAATTCAATACTTCTAAAGCTGCAGCTTTTTGTTGATACTGTGTTGTATCTTTTCCGCTTGTATACTTTTCTTTTTCACTAAGCCACTCTACTTCATTTTTATATGTTTCAAGCATTCGGCTAGTTTGCTCTATATCATATTGTAAACTTTTCCAAGATGATGATTGTTTACTTGTGCCGATAGCTTCCATTTTTTCTTGTCTGTTTATTAAGCTCTCTAATTTCTTTTCTGCCTTATCAATAGCATCTGAATACCATTTGAAGTCCTCTGTAGGTATTTTTTCACTCCCTAATCTATTTAGTTCAGCAGTAAGGGCAGCTATTTGACTTTTTGTTTGTGATATCTGGCTTTCTAAAGTTGATATTGATGTAGACTTATTAAATGCATTCTCAATACTTCTTCCGGTATTTTCTATTGCAGTAGAACAAGCTTTTCCTGCTCTTTTTATAGAACTTACTCCTTTTTCAAATCCGTCAGTATTGATTTTTGTATCAAACTTAAGACTTCCGTCAGCTGCCATTAATTCTCCTTTCAAAAAGTAAAGGATAGGCTATTAACCTATCCTAACAACTTATTTAATCTATCTATTTCTTCTTGTTCCTCTTGCGTATACTTAGTTTTTATAACACACATATCCTTATTATTTACATAAAACTCTTGTTCCCATTTCTCAAGTTTCTTGCCCTTAGCCCTTTTTTGCCTAATGCCGAGTACGGTGGAAAAAATACCTTCTTCTATTTCCATAAAGTATCCCATAAAGGTCCACCAATGCATATAGTCTATGTATCTGATTTCTTTTCCTGCTATCTTGTTTATTGCCGAAAATATAAGTGTTTCGTCCTGTTCCCAATCAATAAGCTTTCTTGGAATACCTTTATTACTTTCATATTTTCCGCAATTAATGAACTTCTTAACTTCTATTAGAGCATATTCAAGCTCATCTTTTGATATTAAATCAAGATTAGATCTCAAAATTCTACGCATCAGTATATAAAGCTTTTCTGAATCACTTAGATCGGCATCCTCAAATGCAACTAAAGCAAGGAGTATGTTCCTGTAATCGGTTTCAATATCATACTCCTTGCCATTTATCATAATATTTGTAGGTAGTTTGCCAATCATTACTCTATGTCCTTTAGATATGCCCCCATCTTCTTATCACTGTCTTTAGTATATTGATCAATAGCCGGCTGCATTATGCTTATTAATCCGTCAAGAACTTCTTCAAATAGATATTTTTGTCCAACTATACAAAATGGGGATTGTCCATCAAAAATGATATCATACACATCTGCATTAAAAATACCATTAAAAATTTTTCTCATAGTTTTTGTCAGTTCAGCTACATATGCGCCTTCTTTTTCAAGTCCTGATTTAGGGGTACCATCCGGGTTTAGCTCTATGCTTTCGTCTATAGTATAGTTCTTAAAATCCTTTTGTACACCTAATATTCTGTTAATGATTTCGGGGTCGGCAGGATTAAACCTTATAACTCTGTTAGGATCATTATTAATTTTAAAACTTTCTTTCCCATCATTAAATGATAAATTTTTCATTTGTATAACCCCTTATTAATCTGCTGTAAATGTCTTTGTTGCAAGTACAAATTTACCTTTTACTCTATTTCCTGTAAGATGCACATTGAATGGTATCTGATAACCTGTGGTATCGCCTCCATAGCTTGACACTTCAATCATTGCATCTTCTTTATATGCCACATAGGTATCCGCTGCACCTGCATCTTCCCATAAATGAACTTCTACAACACTTGTCTTTAAATCGTCAAGTGTCTGCCTTTCGTCTACAATCTTTTGAAGTCTCGCAAAAAGCGGATCTCCCACAACCGCATAATACGGTTCTACTGAAGCTTGTGGCTGATAGCTGTCTATGCTTACTGATGTTTCTCCAAGAATATTATTCTTAGTTTCAACATTTGCATTCATCTCAACATTGTATTCCTCAAGGTCAGTTCCTAATCTTACATAGGCTGCCGTTCCGCTTGTAGCTGAGTCTATGAAATTAGCCATAAACTTACGCTTTATTTTTCCTGTTACTGCCATCCTTAATCCTCACTTTCTATTTTATAAATAACATATATCTGTATCTGATACATAATACCGTCATTAATTGTTTCACCCATCAAGCCCATGCTCATTGCGTTTTCCGTAGTGGCTTCTATAAAAGTGGTTTTTACATCTTTTCCATTAACATCCATTGTAAACTCTTCTTCCGGAAGATGTTCAAGCCAATCGGCAAGTTCGTAAAGAAAATTACTGTTAGCAAGTCTGTTGTAATCAGTAATTGACTGCCCTATGGCATACAGAACAAAGTTATGTCTTCTTGTTTGAACCCCCAGTAGATCTTCCTTAAGTAATCTATCACCATTGCTTGATAGACCATAATTAGTAGGCTCCGGTTCTGTAAAATCTATGTGTATATCACTGTTTATAAGAAACTCCGATATCTTAGGATAAGATGTAATTTTCTCCCTCATAAAATCTATAATCATCATATTACTCCATTCAACGCTTTTTGTGCTGCTTTTAGAATGTCATTTCTATGGTCTGCCTTCATGCGATCAAAGAACTTCCTTCCTCTCATCGGTGCACCTATGTAAGTAAGTTTCCTTGTTGTAGGTACCTTGACCTCATTCCTTTTAGCAAAAGGGCTTCCGGTTGTAGGAGATACATAAACTATTCCTTCGTGTACATAATGGGCATACTTGGTTTTTATATTTATTTCCCCTGAACCTATGACAGTTGAGAGTAACATACTGTTTATCAATACTCCTGTTTTTTTAGGTATATATGGTTCCATATACCTCATACATTCAGAATCAACTACTTTTTGTACCTCTCCCATCTTATTAAGCCCTTTTTGAGTTAATAATAATTCTGTAGGTTGTATATTAAAACTTCCATTAATCAAATTACCACCCCCTACTTACCGGTCAATTCATAATGTTGCACCGACTTACTGCCATACAACCTTTCGTCTACCGATACGAGCGTTAATGCTTTGTGATTTGTCTTTAGCTTAGCTATACCTTCTGAAATGGTAGCCTGAGAAGTATTATCAAACTCAAAATCAATAACACCCTTAACCATTAAGTCCTTGCCCTTTGTAAAGTTAATAGCTATTCCAAGACTACTGAGAGGTATCATAACTAATGCTGTACAACTACCTCTTTGCCCTGTTTTAATGAATGTAGAATGTTCTACATCTTCCCAGTACACATTTTTAACTACCTGTCTTGTAAACTTTTCAAGTTTGCCCTCTTTATTACATAAGTACAATGTGATATCTGAATTAGTAAACATATTACATCCCCCTATAGCAAAGACCTGTGTTGCCTAGCCATTTAATCACAATATCATACTGTTTTGACTTAAAAGCCTCTTCACTATCTGCTTTACTTGAAAAACCTACAGAGTAGGACCCAATTCGCTCAGATGTCTTATTTCCTGTATCTCTTGACTGTGCTTCATTTTCAAATATTAATTCAGCTAATTCACAACAGCAAAACTTTACATCTTTTTGAATATCTTCTACTCCTTCAAGCCTTCCAAATGTGTATAAGTCTATTATTTTACTTGCACCTCTTGCATAGTAATTGAATCCGGCACTAATGGTCGGATTCCTACCCTGCAAATATTCATCTGTATAAAAATCGTTATCTGCATATATTCCCATCAGTGCCTCACCTCTATTCCTTTGCCTTCTTAGCCTTTGCAACCTCTGCCTTCAAAGCTTCATTCTCTGCCTTCAAAGCTTCATTCTCTGCCTTAAGTGTCTCAATGATCTCATCGCTTTTAGCTTCAATACTTACGCCCATTCCAACTTCTATCATGCAATACTCCTTTCTTACGCCTTGTGGCTTAAATAAATTCCTGCAACCTTATTCTTATATGCATCAACAAGCCCGTATTTACGGTATTTTGAGATATAAGAATCCGCATTTGGGTTGTTTTCCGGTGCAATAACATCTGAAGCAATATGCTTATCAAACTTGATGATTGCAGGCTTATGTATAATCATAAAGTTTATATCTTTACCGGAGGAAGCTTTCTTATAGTGCCCCAATTCCTCACCTGAACTTTTTCCGTCAAGTAGCTCTATAACTGTGTAAAATCTTGACTGTGGCACGGGCTTCTTAACTGCAAATGTTGCCAAAATCTCTCTTGATTTTGTAGTATCAAGTGCCATAACACCGTTTAAGAGCGTAGGAGTTGCATAAAGCAATCTATTCTCTTCCGGCACTTCGTCTTCATCCATCTTGTTCTTTGCCTCAAGTAAAGCTGCAAGGAACTGTTCCGCACCTGCATAGGTAGCGGGCGTAGCCTTTGAAATTCCTGTTATTCCCGCAAGTGTTGCAAAGGTAAAGGCATCCGCTTCTGGAGCTACTTTTTCCCTTTGTAGTGTTGCAGCCGCCATACCGAAAGCTATATTAAATGTTTCCTGGTCATCCATGGTATCAACGGATATCTTTGTACCTCTGTCATAGTTAAATGTTGTGCTCTTCCATACCACATTTACGGAACCGTTTGTATAACCGCTGTTTCTGTCATAATCTCCTAAACCGGAAACTTCAATCTGTGGATATAGAATTTCTTTTGCATTTGCTCCGGCTCTCATCATTGTTGCATCACTTGTAAGGTCAGAGGTAACTGATGCATTCTTGTATACCTCATCAAGTAGGTCAGTATAATTCTTCGCTAATGTAATGTTATTTGCCATATTTCTTTATTCCTTTCTTACTTCTTATCTTCTGTACTGAGTCCCATGGCAGCTCTTAGTGAAATAGTACTTGCATCCATGCCCCCAGTGCCGCCACCGGTAGCTGCAACAGGGTTATTGATGGGTTCGCCGCTACCAAACAGATATGAATTCTCCTTTTGACAAGCTTCAAGAGCTGTCTTAATATCAGTGCTTCTGTCTTTACTTGACTTAAGTGCATCTACATCAAGTAAGGCTCTTACAGCTTTCGCACTTCTTCCTCCTGCTGCATTTATAGCAGCTTCAAGTGTAGAATCAAACTGCATATCCGCAATCTTACCTTCGTATTCTGCTTTAGAGTCTTCATATTTCTTCTTATAGTCTTCTACTTGTGCCTTTACTTGGTCATAGTCCTTAAAGCTTTCTATGGTTGTATTGGCTTCCTGTAGCTGTGTCTTTGTCTGTTCAAGTTCAGTTTTAACCTGTTCTACTTCACTTTTTGCCGCTTCAATATCATTACCGTTTTCCGCCATGATACTGTCTATTTGTTCCTTTGTAAGACCCATGTCTTCTAAAAATTTTCTTTTCATGTTGCTCCTTTCACTACGCTTTTTACGGGTTCGCTCCCATGTGCTGACTGTTTTACGCCTAATCTACCGGCAAAATTGTATTAAAAAAGGCACCCGTTAAGGCGCCTTAATTTTGACACTATTCAGATTCTTTAAGTACTTCTTGTATCATTTGTAAATATTTTTTTGATAGTTTAGTATAATCTCTGCTATTTCCTCCATCAAGTACAAACACCCCTTGGGGGTATTTGTTTTCAGTAATTTTATCTATTTCATCCCCCCACTCTTTTTTTATTTCTTCAATCTTTTCTCTTTGTTTAAGGGTTATATTTTTCTCTAGCATATTTTACTTTTCCCTCCCTATCCAATATTTCAAATACTTTATGTTGAATATCAAAATCCGGTGTAAATTCTGCTTCTAACATTGCCTTTCTATTATATTCAGAATAGAATAATTTACTCATATCAGATGTAACTTTAACAGAATAGGTATATTCAGAATTAACAGCAAAGAGTTCCTTAATACCGGGATTGTCTCTTATAAAAACAAAATCATCTTCACCAAAAGATACAATACCATTAGATTCAGGATGGTTATGAGTAATTGTGGCACCGGTTAAATCTATTCCACCAAACATTACACTGTCTTCATCCCCTTTAGTATAGTATACATTTCCATATCTATCAATAATGATAGCATTTTCTATATCAGAGTTGCGTATTTTATCATTATAATATTCAATTGCCTTGCCTGTATTCGCAGGATCTATAGTTCCTATTTTTTCCGGAGGTAAAACACTTCCATTGTTGTTATTGCTATCTGAAGTTCCTGTTCCTAATTTTACTTCAGGAAATTTAACCCCACTATAATTATATACATTGCTGACCCTTAATCTCTCACCTTGTTGCTTTAGCCCCATAGCTTTTGAAAAGTCTACATATTCTCTTTCAACCGCTTTGAGTTTTGCTCTCTTTAATGTGATTATGTCTTTATCGGATTCAGCTCTTTCTAAAAGCTTTATATCTTGCTTATACTTTCTGATAGTTCTTTCTAGCAGCCTTTGTCTTTGTGAAGCTTCATAGGTATCAAATTCTTTGCCTTTATAATCTTTCTTTTCATTTTCTTTTCTGTTTTGCTCATCCAACCATTCATCTGTATACTTTCGCTTTGATATACCTGGTATAAAAGGAAATATTATATGCCTGCAATTAATCCCATGAAGTCCGAGCATATCTCCAAAACCGCATATAGTCTTTAGCTGACTTTTACTGTATACCTTGCCTTGCCATGATTGGTGATTTTCAAAACCTATACCTGTATTTCTTGCCCCTAAATGCCAGTCCACTTCTGCATAATCAGTACCTAACTCTTTCATATTTTGTTCAGTAATACTTGAAGTAAGCTGAGAAACACCTGTAAGTATTGCCCTTCTGACTGCTACATCTATTCTGTCTTTTCTTCCTGATGCATAATCAACTGTCCTAAGACCGCTTTTAGTCATTTCATCAACAGTTTCATTAATAGCTTCCGTATATGTCTTAGAACCTGTAGTTACATTCATCATAGCCTTATCAAGACTTTCAGTGAGGTATTTTTCCAAAGGTGCGAATATCTTTTGACCATTTCTGGTGATATTAAACCCTGTGGTTTTAGTTATATTTTCAATACTTCCCTTTGTATGCTCTTTAATTGTATTGCTTAATTGTTGCAACCACTTATTTTCGCTGTAGGGCTTCATATCCTTACCGACAGATTTGTATATATCATTATTTCTAGCATAATCAAGCTGCAATGCTTCTTTGTATACCTTGTCTATACTTTCATTTACATCTGTTAAAGCAGCATCTATTACATCATTTATATGTTTTTTGCCGACTCCAATATCATACACTCTATCAAGCAAGTAGTTTATAGTAGGGGTGATTTTTTTAGTGTCTTTTATCCTATCTACTACCTCAGCCATTATATTCATTTCTAAATCAGCCATTAACCGTTCCAATGGTTTCGGAAGTTTTTCCATATCTTCAGGAGTCATGCGTTATTCCTCTACATCAGGTGCAGTGGGCAAGTTTTTAGTTGCTTCTTCTATTGTTTCTCCGTACCACTTAGCTCTATATTCCTCAAGTCTCATAACGCCCATTGCAACATCCTGCCTATCCTGCTGCCTTTCAGTTTCTTCATCTACAAGAATTGAATCCTTAAAAGTGCATATGAATTCATATCCGGTCTTTGTTAGCCCGTTATAAAATGCCAGTGCATATACTAAATCTTCTAAGCAATCCCTTAAATTAGATTGTATTGCTTTTACTCTATTAAACTTACGCTTCTTTGCTATTTTTGCTTCTGTAGCTGTCTTGTCCACATCACTGACATCTGACAAATCACCATAAGACAAACAGGAATTAAACTCTATTCTTCTAAGATAAGCATTTAAGCCATTTACAATATTGATGTCTCTAATTTCAGGGCTGTACTCTTGATATATATCGTCACCGTTGCCCTTAGATAGATTTAAGCCCCTGTAAAGCCTTTCGGACAGCCTAGGCATCTTGTATGTTGTCTTGCCTTCTTTCCCTATTACCGGTGCGGCTTGCAGTGCTGTAATATCCACATGAACAGCACGCTCTCCGCTTTCAAACTCCCAATCAAGTCTTGCAAACTGCGCATCAGTCAACTTTATAAGATTTATGGAAGTATCAAATACCGACACTCCACAAGGTGAATTGTCAATAGTGTTTTTAATAGGATTTCTGTAATATCCAAAGTCAGGCTTTTCTACTCCGGTGTAAAATACATCTTCCGGAAGATTTGCCCACTCTTCTATATCCGTCAAATCAATAGGAGAACCGATACTATTACCATCTGAAGACTTATAGGCTTTGTTTTGTATCCTCAGTGTTTTATCTTCTTTCCATTCGTGGTATTCAAGCCTTATATAAAAAGTGCTTTCGCCTACCCTTTTAACCTGTATAAATACCACACTGGTAAGCCTATCTTTTGAGTTAAATGCAAGCGGTATAAATCTGTCCGCTGTTATATACTCAACCGCATCACCGCCTAAGGGTTTTATACAAAAGGATCCTAAGCCTAAACCAAGTTGTAGGTTCTCATTAAGTGCCCTGATAGACTCTTGAAATATCACATCTACTTGTTCATTTGATACGCTTGCCTCCATCTCATTAAGACATACATTCGCAAACTCCGTACAAATACCTTGCTCTATCATCAAAGAACTTACTTTGTTATCAATCCAAGAGGCTTGACCGTTATACATAGCGTTCCATGTCTCTATTTTATTTATCATAGCTTGACTGATAGCTATATCTTGCCCTATCACCTGTTTTATTGTTTTTGCCGGAAACACTTTTTTAATCACCCCTCTTATCATTTCTATCAATCTACTAAACATCTTACTGCCCTTTTTTCTTCCAGATTCGGTTAGTCGCATATCTTACTGCATCTATACAGTGGTCATTACCGTCAGGGTATCCGCTTATAACATTATCCTCTTTATCCCTCTCGTATTCATAATCTAAAAACTCCTGTGCAGCCTCCGGACATCTGATATTGTCAATTATTATCTCTTTTAGAGACTGCAACCATTTGTATGAGTATTCCCTGCTGCCCGAACCTTTTTCTGCTGCTCTTGCAAGTAGCCCATAAGCTTTATAGTCTGCAACTGACTTATTCTCTGAGCTGTCGCAAGTAATTATGTCATTGCCTGTAATACCCATCTCTATGAGTGTATTTGCTGTCTGTTCGTTGCTCTGCTTGTTGCAAGTATATTCCTGCCAAATATATAGTTTATGCTGTGCAGGCTCATAATGAACACGCACAAAAGCATATAGATCCGGATACCAGCCCCAGTCAACACCGTTAAGAATGTGGTCAAATTCTGCTATTTCCTCGTCTGTTATCTGCCTTATAACCACATTGTCAAATACTGAGCCGCCTGCACCGTTAGCAACTCCCATGTATTCGTTGTCATAAGCATTCGGATTAGTTTCTTTTAAAAACTCCGCCTCTTCTAAGAACGGCTTACCTAGCCATTTAGCAGGCACTTGTAAATAATTACTTTCTACTACCATCCTTGACTCCTTTGGCACCTTAATATATTTATTAGCCCAGTTATTTGATGTTTTCGGCGGGTTAAACGACTTAAATATATAAGCCACATCACCGCCACGGATTACAGACTGCTCTATCTTTCTTACTGATTCAGGACCCGCAAACTGGTCAAGTTCCTCAAACCACAAAATACCGATATACCCAAACGGAACTTTAATTGATTTAATCTTTCCCGGGTCATCCGCTCCTCTGAAATATATCTTCTGTCCTGTAGACTTTCGTGTTATCTCCATAGGACTCACAGTAGCATGAAACTCTTCTGTAAGGTCTAAGGCATCTATAGCCCACATAATTTGCTGATATACAGAACCTCTAAGCGTGTCAGCTACCTGTCGCATTATCACAGCATGCATATTATCGTTTCGCATTATCAAGTCTATAACTTGTAACGACACGAAAGAAGATTTTGTTGAACCTCTACCGCCCGGGAATACATACTCTGTATAATTGTGTTCGTGTATATCAAACAAGACAGGGGCAAACACCGGCGCAACCATACTTGCAGGGATTCCCGTGTATTTTTTTCCTTGCATGCTTATGTCTTCAGGTTTTAATTTTTCAGTTTGTGCCTTCATCTGCTCAACTCTTGCCTTTTGTTCTTTGATATCTAAAGCAGTCTTATTTTGCCCAAGCAAGTCTCTAACTTCCTTGAAAGCTGATACCGCATTCTTGTTTGATGGATCCGCTGCAATGTCTATCAATGACTTAACCATCATTTCGGATATGTCTCCAGTAATCATGCCCTCGGCTATCTTTCTTAAATCCGCTTTTCTTCTCCTTGCGACTCCTGAAGCTTTTCCGCCTTTTCTGCCACTTTCTCTAGCTTCGTCCTCGCTTCGTTCACTAAATGGTATTAAGTTTTCATGCCCATTTGCCACTCACCTCACCTTCCTATCTTTTATTTTTTACAAACAAAAAAGACAGCCTGCTGACTGCCTTCTTTGTGCCCGAAGTATTGATATATCTGTAAGGAGGTTTTATGTCCTGTGGATTTTCCTTAAAATCCACTTACATAATATCACAGAACCATAGTGAATTAACATGAATTAACATGAACTTTAATGCACTATTTTAAAATTTTTTTCAAATTCCTTTAACGCTTTACCATGTAATATATAAATCCACCTCAGTGACATATTGGTCAACTCTGCTACATCTTCAAAAGTTTTGTTCGATAAATAATACATTGATAATACAATTTTATATTTATCATTAGAAATTCTGTTTATCTTATTCCCTGCTTCTTCTCTTAATTCAACAAGCTTATCTATATCTTTGTTTATAAGTTCTTCAAGCTCCACCAGCCTTACAACCACATCATCCATTTTGTTTCCGGAACTTGTCTGTACTTTCTCAGATAAACTTACTGTGGTTTTTTCAGCTATTGTTCTTATCTGTTCCCGCTCAAGCAGCTTGGCATTTATCCGGTTGTCTAAGTATTTTAGCTGCCTAAGATACTCTTTAGCTGTCATCTATTCACCCCTTTCTTTTGCTTCGTTATTTTCAAAAAGCATCAATTCTTTTGCTTTATTGCTGAATTCTTTAGACACCTCAAAACCATAAGAATTCCTATTAAGCTCTCTTGCAGCTCTTAGTGTTGTACCACTTCCGGCTACAGGATCTATTACTATATCCCCCTCATCTGTGAATATTTCTATAAGTCTTTTTAGCAAACTTACAGGCTTTTGTGCAGGATGTATCTTCGGGTATTGCTTAGCATTATCTCTCTTCCACTCAAACCAGTTAAATATCATTTTACCTTCGTTGTTAAACTTAGGTAATTTATCTCTGTATAAGATTAAACCGTATTCAGTAGCTCCGCATATTCTCATGTTGGCTTTTAATACTTGAGGACTGTAATTCTTTACAAACACCAGCGGAATGTGATTCTTAAACCCATGCTTCTTAGCGTATTCTATTACTGTCTGTATTTGTTGAAATGAGCAAAATACTATCATACATGGGGCTTTTCCTCGTTCTTTGGGCTCTTTCTTCAATAGCCTATTACAAAAATGGAAGTATTCAGCGATATTAAAATTAAAGTCAGTGTTAAATGCCGCCTTACCTGCAAGTTTACTTTCTCCGTTCTTGTTATCTCCACCCTTATACCACATGGGATTTGAACCATAAAAATTATTGCCTATGTTATACGGTATATCAGCTATTACAAGCTGTGCTTTCTGTATTCCATATCTTTTGTAGTTCTGAAAATTGTCATTGTATAGCTCACACTTTATCTGTTTTTCTTTATTCATTTTCTTAAGGAGCCGAACGTTCTTTATGCCGGCAAGCTCGTCTCCTTTCTGTTATTTTGCTGTTTTACTTCAACAAGCTATTTAGTTTTTCATATTCTTCATATATTGAGTTTTTATGCCCTTGTATTTTCTTTTCGAGTTTTTCTTTTATAAGCTCTATTACCTCTTCCTCTATGCTTAAAGGAATATCAACATCTGTATCTCCCTCCTCTTCAGTGTATCCCGAAATTTTTATACAGTTAAGTTTTATAACATCTAGCTTTTCCAGTTTCTCAGTTATATGGCAAATCCATTCGTTGTGCATGTCTATGTTTGCTGTACATCTCTGTACAGCTACAGCCTTTACTATCATCTCACCGCGTTCTTTATCTATCATTCTTGCCCCTCCCAGTCTCCTTTCAGCATATCTGCTTTTATTACCTCACTTGATATTTTCCAATAATTTTATTCTGATAAGTTAATCTTAATCTGTCCTGGAATAGAGCCATCCTCCATCCACCACCTATAGACAGCTTCTTCATCAGTCCAACAATCCATCGTTGTTTTGCCTTGTAACTTTCTAGTTTCTAACATTCGAGCGAAAGCTTTTTTATAATTTTCTCTAATTTCTGGAAAGTTAGTCTCATCTCGTTTCTTTTCTGACCTTCGTGCCATAGGACATAGAATACATCCAACTCTACTATAACCCATGCCATAAAGTGGATTATATTGGATTTTATTTCCTCTGATATATGTCCATACATCATCGTCAATCCATTCGTAAATAGGATTTACAATCAAGTTTTTACGATTTCTCGCATTTGCAACAATTGTACAGTCCCAAATCGGATCCTGCTCAGTAGCGTCTTTAAATACTTCTTTCACATGTTCTAAGTTGAAATATTTTGCTGTTCTTCCTCTTCCGCTTGAAAAGTCCGACCTTCCCTGTCTTTTTCTTGACTCTGATGCTCTCACCCCAACTGCTGTAATTCGATATGGTGTAGAGGTTTCTTTAAAAACACTACAACAATATCTCATAACCCTAGTAGGCGGTGTGCCTTTTTGCTGAATCAACGAAAACATATTGACAGGTTTTCCTTTATATACCGGTTTCGTCTTTCCAGCTTTTATGCCCATGGCTCTTAGCTTTTTAAAAACTTGGCTTATGTGTTTAATTGTTTGAGGTGCGTCAACTGTTGTTGTGCTGTACAGAACTTCAAAATTAATCTTAGCTTTTAACGCTAAATCTAGCATTACGTCACTATCTTTGCCACCGCTATAAGCAACAATAAGAGGTTTATTGTAGTATGTGTCTGAGATATAAGCAGCTTGCTTAAGTACTTCTATTGACTTATTTATTTTTTCTTCTAAGTTTTTACTTATTTGACTCATTCTATTATCTTTCATTCTTTTTTTTCTCATTATTTCTTATTCTTGACATCTATCTATGATGCTGCTTATGTTCTCTAAATCTTCAAGACTTAACAGATCACATTGCTTATCGCTGTAACTGAAAAAATTTCTTATCTTTTTTAACAGCTTTTCTTTTTTCAGTTCATCAAAATAATCTTGTGTACAAAGATAAAGTCCATACTTCATCTTTCCACAACCATTTTCAATTTTAAAATCTTTATAAGAGTCAAAAGTTTCAACCAATCCTTCTGCGCTTACGGTTACATACCTTCTGCCAACCTTTGTAACCCTTGCTTTGATTACCTTGTCTGATTCCTTTTTGTGAATACCTCGCTCAAATTCTTTTTTCACAACATATAAACGCTGCCCTACCTTCAGGTCTCTTGTATTAATCATATACTATTCCTCCCAGTCTCCTTTCAGCATATTAGCTTTTATCATAAACTTTTTCTCAAGCGCTTCATGTATAGCACTTATTCTTTTTTCTCCAAGCCCTTTTATACCTGTAAGTGCCTCATGAATATCTTCGAATGTCAAAGTCCCTTTATTTGCCGCTTTTTTACCATCCTCAAAACCGGATGTATACATTGACTCTGCCCATAAACTCATCTGGTGATGATCCATCTTCTTTATGTTCAGATAATCTTTCCTGTTTAACTCGAACTTCTTTTTAGCCATAGCTCCTCCTAAAATATACTTAATTGCTTTTCACAATCATAATTCATCCAAATTACCTCTTTTGCTTTTCTCATACTTTGCGTTAGACTAAAACCTGTCTTTTTTCTCCAACCTTTAAGTGCATCATTATATAAATCTGACTCATATCCGCTCATTATAATCTTGCTTTTACTATCAAGCACAGTATTAAGCAGGTCTTCATGGTCTTTATCGCTCATCTCAAAATTATACTGTTTTGAGCTGTTGCGTGTTTCTAACAAGTATGGTGGATCACAATATATCAGACACTTAGGATTATTAAATCTCCGTATGACTTCTATTGCTGGCCGTTGTTCAATCTGCACCTCTTTGAGCCTTTCAGCTGCTTGCATTACTATTTCAGGTA
>ERZ773056.493-NODE-493-length-20846-cov-14.833053_pt1 | contig 20846 bp, 14 predicted proteins | sample MGYA00580857_ERZ773056 | MGnify/ENA primary metagenome ERZ773056 (study PRJEB29015, sample SAMEA2737996) | human oral metagenome | biome: human oral; feature: human-associated habitat; material: dental | place: China | collected 2114 ... | reverse complement strand
GCAGCGTCCCTGCAAACACCAAAAAGTTTTTCGTGGCACTTGCAGCATTCCTGCAAACTCCAAAAAGTTTTTCACGGCACTTGCAGCGTCCCTGCAAACACCAAAAAGTTTTTCGTGGCACTTGCAGCATTCCTGCAAACTCCAAAAAGTTTTTCACGGCACTTGCAGCGTCCCTGCAAACACCAAAAAGTTTTTCGTGGCACTTGCAGCATTCCTGCAGACGTCAAAACAAACGCCGCGAGTCCAGCGGAACTCCCGCAAGGGGCTTTGTCTTCGTTTCGACAATACCGACGACACGTCGCTAATGCTGCTGCGACTTACTTTTGCGCGCCCATCAAAGGGGGATCTACATTTAATCATATAGCAATAACGACTACGATGAAACTGGCAGAAGCGCTCAGCCTCAGGGCTGACTTACAGAAACGAGTGAACGAGCTGAAGGTGCGGTTTAAGGACAGCGCCAAGGTGCAGGAAGGCGATACGCCGGCGGAAGATCTGGCTGCGCTGGACGTGGAGCTGAATACGGCTTTGGAGGAATTGGAGGATCTGATCTACCGCATCAATGCAACGAACATGCGGACGGTGCACGAGGGTGAGACGGTGACGCGACTCATGGCCCGTAAGGATGTGCTGGCCATGCGTGTACAGCTGATGAAGGAGGTGCTCAGCCATGTGGTGGAGGGCGATGCTCGCTATGGGCGCAACGAGATCAAAACGGTGCGCGTGGTGGATGTGCCCGACCTGCGCCGACGCACGGACGCTGCGGCACGCGAACTGCGTGAACTGGACATGAAGATCCAAGCCCTGAACTGGTCTGTGGACTTGATTGAAGAAGACACGAACAAATGAAGGAACTGATCTGTCCCAATTGCCAAAAGGCATTCAAGGTGGACGAGGCTGACTATGCGGCCATCCTAATGCAAGTCAAGGATCGCGAGTTCAAGGCCGACCTCGACCGACGCATTGCCGAGCTGCACAAGCAGCACGAGGCCGAGCAGGCGGCGGCGACCCTGAAGGCCAACCAAGCCTACGAGCGCTCCCTGCAGCAGCGGGAGGTCGCGCTGAAGGAGAAGGACGCGACCATCGCACGCCTCGAAACGCAGCTGAACGGCATGGAGGAGAAGAAGCAGTTGGAGCTTAGCGCACAGCTGGCGCGCAAGGAGCAGGAGATCGACCGTCTGAAGGCTGAGATCAAAGGCAACGACGACCGAGTGAAGCTCGAAGTGCTCAAGGAAGGGCAGCGATGGAGGGAGGCTCTGCAAAAGGCCAAGAGCGACGGCGAGCAGTTGCAGAACGAGATCAAGCTGGAGCAAAAAGAGGCCGCCATCCGCGAGAATGCGCTCAAGGAGGACTATGAGCGGCGCCTCAAACAACAGCAGGAGCAGGTGGATTATTACAAGGATCTGAAGGCCCGAATGTCGACCAAGATGATCGGCGAGAGCCTCGAGATCCATTGCAGCACGGAGTTCAACCGCGTCCGTAGCAGCGTCTACCCCAACGCCTATTTCGAGAAGGACAACGACGCCAGCCGAGGCACAAAGGGCGACTTCATCTTCCGCGACCATATCGACGGCATGGAGTACATCTCGATCATGTTCGAGATGAAAAACGAAGCCGACACCACCGCCACCAAGCATCGCAACGAGGACTTCTTGGCTAAGCTCGACAAAGATCGCCGCGAGAAAGGCTGCGAATACGCCGTGCTGGTCTCCCTGCTTGAGCCCGAGAGCGAGCTTTACAACGAGGGCATTGTGGACGTGTCGTACCGTTACCCCAAAATGTTCGTCGTCCGCCCGCAGTTCTTCATGCCCATCATCGCCCTGCTCACCCAGGCCTCGCGCAACAGCGTAGCCTACAAAAAGGAGCTCGAGCAAGTGCGCCAACAATCGGTCGACGTGCACAACTTCGAGGAGCAGCTGGAGATGTTCAAGGACGGCTTCGCGCGCAACTACCGCTTGGCCAGCGAGCGCTTCCACACAGCCATCGACGAGATCGATAAGTCCATCGAGCATCTGCAAAAGATCAAGGAGGCGCTCGTGGGCTCAGAAAACAACCTCCGCCTGGCCAACAACAAGGCTGAGAGGCTCACCATTCGCAAGCTCACCTACAAGAACCCGACGATGAAGCGCATGTTCGACGAGGCCCGCGCGGCTAACCAATTGGAAGAGGTCTCGGAGGAGATCGAGGAGGAGGTGGATGAATAAGACATAAAGGCAGCGTTCGTCTATTATCAGCGGCGTACGGGGGCGGTACAAACCCGCCTCACTCCCCCCGGGGAGACGAGGCAAAAAGTCATCGAATTAGAAATCGAGCCCGCATTGTGCACATCGGCACAGCGCACAGGCGCAGGGAGCATACCCGAAACGTAATTGATTCGGTGCATTGCGCATCACCACGTATCGACCGACGCCACGACGCGACGAACGCGGGTGGGACAGTGGGTAGAAGGGCTGCGGCACACACATGGGTGCTGCGGCCCTTCGTCTTTTCCGGGGGGCGCCGTCAGGCGGAATGAGAAGCTGCACACCACACACCTCCCTCCGGGTTTTAACCGCGTCCTTACTTTTGCCTCCGTGAATCGCAAACGACATATCCGGTTGATGGCCCTACGGTCCCGACGCCTGATCGTAGGCGCGTGGCGTACGGCTTGGCTCACGGGCACGCTGTGGCTTGGACTCACGGCTTGCAATGGTGGTGCGGGCGGCAGCGCCGACGGCAGCGACTTTGTCGACCCCTATCTGGAGCAGGACTCGGGCGGACGACGCAACGACGTCACCCGATTCCAGAACAGCGCAGACCTGGCTCGCGACTTCACCAATCCCCCCTCCTACGCACGCCCACGCATCGTCTGGCAATGGCCCGGCGGACGCATCTCGGAAGAAGGCATTCGGCACGACCTGACTGAGATGTGGCGCGTCGGCATACGCGGCGCCGTGATCTACGAGACAGGACTCTCCGCCCCGGATCGCACACCGGGCGCAGCCTCCATGGGCACAGGCTTTATGAGTCCGCGCTGGCGTGCACTCTTCCGCTATGCCTGTCAGGTGGCCGACAGTCTGGGCATGGAGATCGGCCTCAATCTGGGCAGTGGCGCCGATAGCGGGGGGCCGTGGATCACGCCCGAACTGTCCAGTAAACGCCTGCTCTGGAGCCAGACGGACATCGAGGGCGGCCGACGGATACGCATTCAGTTGGCACTGCCTGAGGGCGTGATGATGCGCCCGGGGCTGAAGGTGCCCTTCTACATCCCAGTGGCCGTGCTGGCTGTGCGCATGGACGACGCCTATGGCGGCGAGGAGGAAGTGCCTACGGAGCCCTCGACCGAGCCGACGGACTCCACCACGACCGATGCGCCCAAGACCACGACACGCGTGCTGCTGCCGATTCGTCCGGGCGATGTCTACGACCTCAGCGAGCGCGTCGACGCCGATGGCAATCTCTCATGGGAGGCACCCGCAGGCACCTTCCGCCTCTTCCGTTTCGTCTGCTCGGGTACAGGGCGGCGATCGGCCCACGCTACGCCGGGTGCGGGCGGACTGACGCCGGACTTCCTCAGCGTGGAGGCTACCGACGTGCACTTTGACCACACCGTGACGGTGCTCCTTGGGGAGATGCGTGACCATCGGCCGCAGAGCTGGACTTACATCACGGACGACGGCGCCATGCCGTCCGATGCCGACTGGACGCCCTCGCTGGCCACGGAGTTCCGTCGCCTGAACGGCTACGATCTCACGCGCTATCTGCCCGTCTTTGCGGGTCTCACGATCGAGAACTACGACGTCTCCGAACGCTTCCGTGCGGACTATCGGCGCACGGTGGCTGACCTGTTGGCGCGCAACCGTTACGGACGCCTCCGCGAGCTGGCTCACCAGCGCAACCTCAGCATCCACCCCATCAGCCGATCGGCCCTATCTGTGCCCGCCGACGCAGTACGCAATGCGGCTTTTAGCGATGTGCCCGCGGCCCATTTCCGCTTCCGTACGCCCTCGCCCTTAGCGACCTATCCCACGGGCAGGGACGCGTCGATCAAGATCGCAGCTTCCGCTGGCCACCTCTACAACCGGCGATTCATCGCCGCCAAAGGCCCGCAGACGGATGGCGGCGGCGGATGGGAGGTGGACCTCCGCGCCCTTAAACCCCTCGTCGATCGCGTCTATGTGCAGGGCGCGAACCGCATCTTCATCAACGCCTTTACGCACTCGCCCGCCTCGGCCGGTGTGCCGGGCATCGAGTGTCCGGACGGCGTCTGCTTCAATGCCAACGCCACGTGGTGGCGCCAGTCACGGGCCTTCCTGACGTGGACGGCTCGCAACGCGGTCATGCTGGTGCAGGGCAAGCCGGTGAGTGACGTCTGCGTCATCTGCGACGACGAGGCGGCGGCCTGTGAGGCCCTGCTCCGACGGGTGGAGGAGGAGTTGGGCGGACGGTATGACTACGACGTGGCCGGCACGGATGCCCTGCTGACACGTATGACTGCACACTCCAGCGGCGCCATCGTCCTGCCCGACGGTGTGCGCTATCGCCTGCTCGTCCTGCCCGATCGTCCCGCCATGCGCCCCGAGGTCATGGCCAAGATCAAGGAACTGGTGCGGGGTGGCGCCGTCGTCATGGCGCCTAAGCCGCTGACCACCGTCGGCCTGCAAGGCTACCCAGAGTCTGAGGCGCTGCTCCGCGCCGACGCCGATTCCGTTTGGGGGCGCACGTTCACGGGCGAGAGTGTCTTTGGGCGTGGGCGAGTCGTTTGGGGCAAACGGCTCAGCGAGGTGCTGAGCCATATCGGCGTCCAGCCCGACTTTGAATACATCAGCACCCCGCCTCTCGGCACCCACCTCAGCTATATCCATCGCACGACCGACGGGGCCGACCTCTACCTCGTGGTTAATCGGCGTAACCGACCGGAGTTCGTCAACCTGACCTTCCGCAACGGGGGTGGTCGTCGACCCGAGATCTGGGATCCGATGACGGGCACCATGACGCCGCAGCTCATCTTCCGCAGCGACCGCTACGGACGCATCAGTGTGCCCGCCTTTCTGGCGCCGTACGGTTCGTTCTTCGTCGTCTTCCGTCGCCCAATCGAGGGGCCCTACTTCACCGCCCTCATGCGCAACGGCGACGACCTCTTCCCCAAGCTCCCCCCCTACCCCTTCGGCCAGGCGCCCGTGACGACCGTCGAGAGCGGCGCGGCCTTCTGCTTCCAGACCGGATGGAAGTATGGCCTACAGAAGCGTGGCGGCCATCGACTGGCCTTGCGGGGCTATCACACGGAGACGGTGCCCGTGGCCACGGCCTGGAGCGTCTGGTTCGACCCGAGATGGGGCGGCCCCGGCGAGCTGCGTTTCGATCGCCTCTACTCCTGGCCTACGCACCCCGACCCGGGCGTGCGCAACTATTCGGGCACGGCCGTCTATCGCAACACCTTCCGCCTCTCGACCGCCCAGCTGAGCCACACGAACGTGGTGCTGTCGCTCGGTCAAGTGCTCCATCTGGCGGAGGTCGAGATCAACGGCCGACCGGCTGGTGTGTGGTGGTGTCCGCCTTACGAGCGGGAGGTGACGTCGCTCCTCCGCGAGGGCGAGAACACGTTAGAGGTGCGCGTGACGAACCTCTGGCCCAACCGCCTGATTGCCGACCTGCGTGAGCAGCCCTCCGTCCGCCTGACGCAGACGAACCTGAGCGGTCGCTACACGGGCGGTTCACCCTCCACCATCTCTGGGCTCCTCGGTCCCGTGCGGCTCAGCGTCCGCCCCATCAAACGGCCGTAGAGGGAAACGCAAAACCACCCAGTTTGACCCTAATCGGGGTCGGGTTTCACTTCAAACCACCCAGTTTGACCCTAATCAGGGTCGGGTTTCGCTTCAAACCATTGGTTTGGCCTAAATCAGGGTCGGGTTTTGCTTCAAACCATTGGTTTGGGCTCAATCGGGGTCGGGTTTCGCTTCAAACCATTGGTTGGGCCTAAATCGGGGTCGGGTTTCGCTTCAAACCATTGGTTTGACCTAAATCGGGGTCGGGTTTTGCTTCAAACCATTGGTTGGGCCCAATCGGGGTCGGGTTTTGCTTCAAACCATTGGTTTGGGCCCAATCGGGGTCAGGTTTCGCTTCAAACCATTGGTTGGGCCTAAATCGGGGGTTAACATCTCTCTCGCCCTTCTCCGTAAAAGCAAGCGCCCCCGAATATGCGGCAAGGCATATCCGGGGGCGCGGTGCATAAGGATTCAGAGGCGCTACTTCTTCGGCAGGGCATCTGACCAGCCCGGCGTCTGAGTCACACCGAAGCCGGCGTTAACTTCACCCACAGGGATGGGATAAACAAAGTTGGAGATCTTATAACCCGTATAGGTAAACTTTACCTCTGGAGCCCCAAAGGCATAGACTTCAGCGGATGTGTCCCAACGGCGAAGATCCCAGAGGCGGAAACCTTCTTGGAAGAGTTCACGAGCACGCTCGTCTTTGAGGAAGCTATAGAGGGCCTCCTTCGTCTGCGGCAGGTCGCTTTCGGCCTTGATCGCTGCATCACGGCTAGCCACAACAAGCAGCGCCTTACGGGATGCATCGAGGTTATCCTTATTCAGTTCAGCTTCGGCGATGATGAGATACATCTCGGGGGCATTAATCATGTAGTTCGACGAGTTGGCAGGCGACTTGGAAGCGTTGTCAAACTTGCCACCTCGGTAATAGGGCATTGTCTCGCTACCCTTCGTGGTGTCCCGAATCATGATCGCTGTACGGACGTCGGTCGACTTGTACATCTTCCTCAGCTTGGGGCTTGGACTATAGCTGTAAGTGGTCCAGACGGTACCCAGCGAAGCGGAGCCGAAGTTCTTAGTTCCGTTGATGGCGAGGGCAAAAATGGACTCCTTGTTGGTCAGTTCGCCGGCATAGAGCGCCTTGTAGTCAGCTTTTGTCTTGGCTAGCTCTGTGATTTTGCTGGTGGTGAGTGCAGCCTGCGCGCTGGCAACGGCTTCGTCCCAGTTTTCCATGTAGAGATAGGTACGAGCCAAGAGGCCGTGCACGGCGGCTACACCCAAGTAAACCTTCGACCCGCGATCGCCACCAGCGGCCGTGAAGCGTGTCAGGGCATTCTTGAGGTCACTAACGATGGCGGCGTATGATTCGCCCACCGTGGCGCGCTTCACTTGCTCAGTCGTACTAACGACCTTATCGGTTATCACAATGCCCGGCTGATCGGAGAAATCTTTGCCGTTCACCTTGACCTGATGGCCGAAGATGTTCGTCAGATACAGGCGTGTGAAGCCACGCAGCGCGTAAGCCTCAGCCATGTCGCGATCAAGCGTCTTCTTTTCAGCGTCGGTAGCTCCGTCGTAGAGTTTGCCTGCATCCTGAAGGATACGGTTAGTGCCATCAATCACCTTATAGCCATAGGCCCAGCATTCGGCCAAATAGAGATCTGACTCTTGAAGTCCAAAGCTGTAATGCTCATTCCAGTGGCCAGTCTCAGCGTTCCAATAGGCCAAGTCGCTTGCGATGTCGCCCATAGCGATGGCGTCACGACCGACAAAGCGATAGTCGTAGAAACGATCGTAGGTGCCATTCAGCGCTGCGTCGACAGCAGAAACTGAGGTCAGTCCTTGGTCAAGGTCTTGTCCTTTATGAAATTTCGTCTCGAGGAAGCTGTCACCGCAGGCGGAGAAACCGGCTGTCATTGCGGCGGCAACAAGTGTATGGATGATGATTTTCTTCATTTCTATTCTTCTTGAATGGGTCATGAATTAGAATGTGATTTGAACGCCGCCGATGACGGTGCGTGAAGCGGGATACTGCCAACCGATGTAGCCGCTATCGTAAGTCTCGGGGTTATATCCGACAAAGTCCTTTGCGACGAATGTGTAGAGGTTGTCTACGGAAGCATAGAGGCGTACACGGTTCATAAACGCCTGCTTGGTCAAGTTGGCCGGCAAAGTGTAACCCAAAGTCAGGTTGCTAATGCGCAGGAAGTCGCCGCTGTAGACAAAGCGCGACGAGCTATTAGCCGCCTTATTCGGATCGTTGAATATGTATTGCGGATACTTTGCGTCTTTGTTCTCAGGCGTCCAGGAGTCTTCCACGACGCGTTTAAGCGTCAAGCGGTTTCCCATACCCCATCCGGTAAAAGAAGCACCAGAGTCGAACACTTTGCCACCCAAACGATAGTTGAACGTGAGTGAGCCGTCGAAGCCTTTCCATGTAAGCGAGGTGCCGAAACCGCCGTACACTTTCGGGTCAGCAGATCCTACATAGCGCTTTTTCGCTGCGTTGTAGTCGGAGGTTGTCTCATTGCCTTCCTCGTTAAGGTACCAGAGCGGCTTACCCGTCTCGCGGTCTACTCCAGCGTATTCCTTCATCTTGAATTGGCGATAGGGGCGACCTTCTTCGATGATGGTATAGTCGTACTCGATTGGCTTGTGATCAGCCAGCTCGATCACCTTGTTCTGGTTGTAAGTCATGTTGACGTAAGCCGTCCAGTTGATGGCCTTGTTACGAACGAGTGTTCCGTTAAGAGCCACTTCGACGCCTTGGTTGCGAATGGCGGCAATATTTTTGAAGAGGGAACTGAAGCCCGTAGTACGTGAGAGCGGCATTTTATAAAGGGCATCAGAGGTGTTCTCGTTATAGAAGTCAAAGGAGAGATGGTAGCGGTTGACAAAAGAGAGGTCGAAACCGACGTCGAACTTCTTCGACGTTTCCCACGTCAGCTCCGGATTGGGACTTTGCTCAGGTGCGATACCAGCCACAGAGTTGTAGTTGTGATTGGCGCTGTAATATCCACGTGCGGCATACCAATCGATGTCCTGATTGCCGACCGTACCATAGGAGACGCGCAACATGGCGTTAGAAAGCGTTCGATTATCCTTCAGGAATTCTTCGCCTGAAAGACGCCACTTACCACCCACAGACCAGAAGTTACCCCAGCGATGGTTTGATCCAAAGACAGACGATCCGTCACGACGGAAGGCCAGCGAGCCGTAATACTTATCGGCGTAGGAGTAGTGTGCATCCATGAAGTAGGAAGCCAAGCGTGCCTCACGAATATCCACAGATTCGTCGCTCCACTTGCCTGCGGTGGAAAGCTCACGCATGCCCGATGACGCAAAGGGGAAGTCCTTGCCCTCGAAATAGCGATAGTAGTAATGTTTACGCTGCATCTCTTGCCCCAGCATGATATTGAGATCATGTGCGCCGATCGTCTTGAGCCAGCCAGCGATATTGGTCCAGGTGACGATCGTCGTACGCGAATCGTACTGTCCTCCCATGCCATTCACCTTCGCGCCATCGCTGGAGTAGAGAGCGCTGTAATACTTGTATTCATCCAAGTCGTTGATGTTCACACCCAACGTGCTTTTGGCATAGAAGCCACGACCGAGATCAAGCTGCATGTATGGGCTGAGGTTAACAACCTGCATCTTGGTGCGGTTGATATTACCCAGCTCGGGATCAGACATGGCAATGGGGTTCAGATTGTTGTACATAAGGTAATTCCCTCTCTCGTCGCGCACCTTGTAGGAAGGCTTCATCATAGAGACGGCTATCACGAGTGGGCTGCTCATTGCACCATTGGTGCGCTGATCGAAGCCATTCTTGATGGAATAGCTGAACGAGGTGTTGGCGCCCACGGTGAGTCGGCCGAACTTGCTGTCCACATTCAAGCGGCCGCTATAACGTGCAAAGTCGGAGGCAATCACGAGGCCTTTGGTATCTAAATAGCCTAAGCCGAGGTAGTAGCCCGTCTTACCGGTGCGGCCGGAGATGTTCAAATTATAGTCCTGATAATGCCCGTTACGAGTGATAAGATCTATCCAATCGGTAGACGATGTGCCGTCCCATTCATAGCTTTTCGTGAGCGCCTTATATGCGGCATCATAGTCAGCTGCACGCCCGGCGGCCACCCATCCCTTGGCGTAGAGATCCATCGACGATTTGGCGTCGGCGTAGTCCATATTGTGATTGCCCATGGTGACTGCGCCCTGCTTCATCTCGAAGTTGACCGTCGTAGCGCCCTCAGCGCCCTTCTTGGTAGTGATTACGATCACGCCGTTACCAGCGCGCGAGCCATAGATGGCCGTCGCAGCAGCGTCCTTGAGGATGGTGACGTTCTCGATGTCAGCGGGGTTAAGCGTAGACATCGGGTCCACGTTATTGTTACCGGAGGTTGAGCTACCCTCATTCTCGGCGTTCACCGGCACACCGTCGATCACATACAACGGGGCCGTACCCGAGTTGAGCGATCCGCGGCCGCGCACAAAGACGCTTCCGAACGTTCCGGGCATACTCGTGGCGTTGTTCATCTGTACGCCTGGCACAGCACCCTCGAGCGACTTCATAAAGCTGGCGTCGGTCTTCTTATTCAAGGCCTCCTTGTCCACAATGGCGGCGGCGCCGGTGAACGAGGCGCGGCGCTGGGTGGTGTAACCGGTGACTACGACCTCGTCGAGCAACTCGTTGTCACCCTTGAGAACGACCGTCACACGGGGCGCTACGGCCACCTCTTGCGTCTTATAGCCGATGTAAGAGACGACTAACGTCTTGGCACCTGCGGGCACCGAGAGGGTGAAGTTCCCATCGATGTCCGTCACCGTTCCCGTCGTCGTACCCTTCACTAATACGGAGGCACCGATGACCGGCTCTCCGTCGTCAGCCGAGGTGACGGTCCCCGTCACGCTCGACACCTGGGCCGAAGCCCAGCCTACCCCCAAGAGGAGGAAGGCTAACATGTACAGTACTTTTTTCTGCATACTCTTTGTTTGATTAGTAAAACGGTTTGTTTTTGCGGCGGCAAAACTATCTGTAATAGGATCATCTCCCCAATCTCCCCCCACAAAACAGAAAATCAGCCATCGATTACCCCCAATCTGTAGAATCATCTTACGGCAACGGCTTCCTTTCATCACCCCCTCGCGGAAAGAAATTCGGACACGGGGAAGCGCCCCTAACCGACTGGCACAAGGCGCACGCCTACCTTTGCCACACATCAAACATCCCCCCTATTCCTATTATTATGCTTACCGCCGCCACCCTCCCCGACTTCGGCCTGAACCTCGACGCCGACTTTCATAGCAAAGTAATCCTCTCGGTCATCGTCCTTGTGGGCGTTTGGCTCGCTCGTGTCCTCATCCTGCACATGGTGTGGCGGAGCACAACGAACCATAAGGTGCGCTATCGCTGGAAGCGCGCCCTCTCATACGCCGCTCCGGCCTGCCTCTTCCTCTTCGTGGCGCTGGTCTGGATCAACGCCTTCCGACACGTCAGCACCTACCTCGGACTCCTCTCGGCCGGCATCGCCATCGCCCTCAAAGACCTCCTGGAGAACATGGCCGGATGGCTCTTCATCGTCATTCGCAAGCCCTTCGCCGTGGGCGACCGCGTGCAGATTGGCGACGACCGCGGCGACATCATCGACATCCGCCTCTTCCAGTTCACCATCCTCGAGATCGGCAACCGCATCGACGCCGAGCAGAGCACAGGCCGCATCATCCACATCCCCAACGGCCGCGTCTTCACCATGCCTCAGGCCAACTATGATCAGGGCTTCCGGTATATCTGGAACGAGGTCAGTCTCCGCCTGACCTTCGACAGCAATTGGCAACGTGCGCGCGAGATCCTGCTCGAGGTGCTTAACCGTTACGGCGGCGACGTCGTCCTCGACGCCGAGCAGGGGCTGAACGAGGCCAGCAAGATGTACTACGTGCACTACCAACACCTCACGCCCATCGTCTACATCGCCCTCATGGAGGACGGCATCACCCTCACCGGACGCTATCTCTGCGAGCCGCGCCGCATACGCAGCACCGAGTCCGCCATCTGGGAAGACCTCCTGACCTCCTTCGCCACCCACAACGACATCCGCTGGGCTTACCCCACACGGCGGTTGGTTCATTAAGCTGCAATGGGGGCGGCTGCGGCCACCGCTGGAATTGTAGTACCTCAAACTTGGCCAACACCATACTTCTGCTTTTTGTATCACTAAACAGGGCCCCTTCCGGGGCTGGAAAGCTTGGCCGGGTACCAGAATAAACTTCCCTGCCTCGGCAGAGGCCTGCGCGAGAGTAAACAGGCGCCTGTTTGGGGCTACGCAATCTGCGCGAGGGTGAACAGGCGCCTGTTTGGCACTACACAATTTGCACGAGAGTAAACAGGCGCCTGTTTGGCACTACGCAATTTGCGCGAGGGTAAACAGGCGCCTGTTTGGGGAGAGGAAGGCCATTTTTCGTTTGTAGGTTTTAGTTTTTCGTGCCCCACGCCCCTACCTTTGTCCCATCATCATCAAAATAGCAGACCATTATGAAGAAGTATCTCATCTTACTGGCAGCCGTCATCATGGCGCTGACCGCGTGCGAGGGGCCCATGGGGCCTCCGGGACCTGTCGGACCGCAAGGCCCTCCGGGTACGGGATCCGGATCCGGAGATCATGTCCGTTGGAAAGTCTTTGAATACACCGTCCTGGAGCGCGACTGGGAACTGGTGGGCGGCAAGGATGCGCTCAATTCGCACTACATCTTTGAGTTCAAAGAGAACCTCCTGACCAAAGAGATGACCGAAGGCGCCATCGTAGGCTACCGAATCTTGACGCTCGACAACGGCAGCAAGGTCTACACCCCGATGCCCTACAACCTGCCTCGCGGGGAGCGCAGCGGCAACCGAGAGAACCTCTGGAACGAAGTCTACACCTTCGACTTGCAAGCCGGTTCGATCGCTTTCTATGCCTATTACTCTGACTTCAAAACCGGCAACCGCCCCCCGACGTGCACCTTCCGCATCGTCATACTCTACTAATAGGAATGGCTGACGAACAATTTGATTTAGTAGCCAAAACGCTCTACGGACTGGAGGATGTGCTGGCCGACGAGCTTCGCGCGCTCGGTGCCGAGGGCGTGGAGACGGGCCGACGCATGGTGGCTTTTCGTGGCGATAAGGCCATGCTTTACAAGGCCAACTTCCACTGTCGCACAGCCCTGCGCATCCTCAAGCCCGTGGCCCGCTTTCGTGCCGAGAACGCGGATGAGGTCTACGAGGCCGTCAAGGCCGTGGAGTGGGAGCGATACCTCTCGCCCGAACGCACCTTCGCCGTGGACGCGGTGATCTATTCCGAGAATTTCCGCCACTCCAAGTTCGTGGCTTACCGCACGAAGGACGCCATAGCCGACCGCTTCAAGGAGCGCACCGGACAGCGCCCCTCCGTGCGACTGAGCAATCCGGACATGGCGATCCATATCCACATCTCGCACAACGATTGCACGCTGGCCCTCGACAGTTCGGGCGAGAGTCTGCACCGGCGTGGATACCGCGTGGAGCAGGGCGAGGCGCCGCTGAACGAGGTCTTGGCCGCCGGCATGATCCTCCTCACCGGATGGCGCGGCGAGTCGCACTTCGTCGACCCCATGTGTGGCTCCGGCACCCTGCTCATCGAAGCCGCCATGATCGCCCTCAACATCCCGCCCGGCGTCTATCGCAAGGGCTTCGCCTTCGAGCGCTGGCCAGACTTTGACCGAGAGCTTTTTGAGACCATCTACAACGACGACTCTGGGGAGCGCGATTTCGAATTCCTCTGTCACGGCGCCGACATCTCGGCCGACGCCATCCGCCGCACCGAGCGCAACGTGCGCAGCGCCGGCCTCTCGCGTTACATCACGCTCCGCACCATGCCCTTCCAGCAGTTCATGCGCGCACCGCAGCCCGCCATCCTCGTCACCAACCCGCCCTACGGCGAGCGCATCGCGGCCGACAATATCGGCGAGCTTTACGGCATGATCGGCGAACGCTTGAAGCACGTCTTCATGGGCTGTCAGGCGTGGATCTTGAGCTACCGCGACGAGTGTTTCGACCACATCGGCCTCCGCCCCAAGACGAAGCTCCAGCTGATGAACGGCGAGCTGGCGTGCGAATACCGCGGCTACGAACTCTTTGCAGGCACGAATAAGGACTATCGCAAGGCGCAAAACGAGGCTCCACCCGCCCGCCGATTCGAACGTGGCGAGCGTCCGGAGCGCAGTGAACGATTCGAGCGCCGTGAGCGTCCGGAGCGCAGTGAACGATTCGAGCGCCGTGAGCGTCCGGAGCGCAGCGAGCGGTTCAAACGTGGTGATCGGCCCGAACGTCCTCCACGCGGCGAGCGACCAGAACGCAAAGAGCGCAATGAGCGGCCAGCCCGCAACACATTTACCGGCAAACCCCGCCTCAGTCGGCTCGACCTCGACGCCCTGCGCCGGGCCATCGACAAGCCCGACGCCACGGCCGAGGAGTAGCCCCACGTACCGAAAAAAAGAGGGGGGCGCACCGTAGAGATGATTCTCTTGGTGCGTCCCCCTCTTGTTGTTACAAGTGATCGGTGACTGAGTTACAGATCGAGGTCCATGCCCTTCGGATACTTCACGCTATAACTGAAGGTAAAGGTGCGCGCCTCGCCGGCCTTGAGCGTCACGTTCCACGTCACGACGCCCGTTTCGGTGTTGTTCGTCGTCGGCGTGGTGGTGTCCTTGAGCAGCTCCACCTCGATGTTTTTCTGCGTCGAGATGGGATACTGATCCTTGAGGGTGAGGCGGACGTCACGCTTGCGATTGTTCTTCACCGAGATCGTGTAGGCGAACACCTGCCGTGTGTCTGAACCGAAGGCTTTCTTGGCGCTGAAGTCCTTCACCTTCTCACGCCGTATGGTGATGCGCTTGTCGGTGCCGAGCGTCAGGGTGAGCTTCTTGAGCGCCTCGGCATTGTCGATGTAGGTCTCGCCGAGGTAGACGCCGTCGTAGGTGATCTGCGCCGATCCGCTGGGCAGATCCAGCTTGTCGCTCTCCTTGATTTCGGCCAGGAGGTAGGCATCCGTGTCCAGCTTCGGCGCGGCGTAGTAGTAATAATCCGCGGCGGCCTCCTGGGTGCGCAGGTCGATGTTTTGCTCCTTGCCGTTGCCGGGGATGGTGTAGGGCAGATCGATGGCGTAGATGGTGGCCACGGCCGAGTTGTCGCTCACGATCACGTGATCATCGAGCGACATCTCCATCGGCTTGGCCTCTGCCATGTCTTCGACCGCCATATCGGCCTCTGCCTTGGCGACGGATCGGGTCTTCATGCTATACGCGTTCTGCACGGTCATTTCGGCCAACATCATGGGGGGATTCTCGCGGAGGAACCAGGTGTTGAAGAGTGGCGCCACGCGTCCATTGTTGGGCGATCCGGTGGAGAGGGTCAGCTTCACCTGCTTCCAGTCGACGCCCGTCGTCTGCTTCACTTTCGCTTTCTGCACGATGCGGATCGGCTTCTCGGGCGACTCCACATTGATGCCGTAGTAAGGCGTCCAGCTGGCGGCGAAGGTGCAGTAGCTCACGGCCACGCGTACGGCGCCGGCCACGGGTGCCGTCACGTTGAGGCGCAGCGCTCCGGCGTTGTGACCCGCCTCGGCGAGCTGCTGACTGAGCCGCTTGACGGTGGCCTCGCACGTCTTCTTCTCCTCACGAAGGCGGATCAGCTCGTTTTCGATGGCCATCATCTTCGTCTTGTAATAATCCATGCTCCGCGAAAGCTCATCGAGCGACACGCCGCGCTCGGACGGGGTGGCCATCTTTTGCGTCATGCCCGTCTCGAGGAGTTTGAGCATTTGCTCGTTTGTCTTCGTTTCGATGCCGATCTGGCGGAGCTTGTTTTCGTACGTTCGGAGCGAGTCCAGCATGCGTTGTGTGCCTGCGTCGGCAGCCTTATCGGTCTGGTGGCGCGGCACATACTCGTAAGCCGTGATCAGGGCGCCGCCGCTCATGCCGATCCGGAGGCTGCTCTCGTCGATGCCTGAGCTGAGGCCTTCGATCCACACCTCGTTGTCGCCCTTATCCAGTGTCACCGAAGCGGTATGCTCCAGCACAGCGCCGCGATAAAACACGGTCGCCTCGTTCAGTTTTGCCGGTGCCGATTTGGGTTCGCCGCCGGCCAGTGCATCCATTGTCATGCTCATAAACAAAATACCTGCTGTGATTAATAGGGTCGCTTTCATATTCTCTTTTCTATTAGGGGTTCGTGGCAAAGGTAGATGGTGCCGTGCTCTCGGCCGCTGCCTCGGCGAGGGCGGCGGCGTTCTTTTTGGCGCGTCGGGCACCGGCGCGTCGGGCGAGAAGCTCGGCGTAATGCTTACGGAGGATGTTGAGGCCGGAGAGCGTCCGGCTCCACGCCTCCACCTCGGGGTAGGCGTCAGCCATGACGGCCAGGTAGAGGCTGAGCCGGGTATAGTCCTCCGTGATGGTGCGGCGCATGACCCCGACATCGACCGGGGTGCGCTGAGCTTCATTGGCGCGGCGCTGGGCCGCGTGGGTGCGATAGGCTTCGTTGGCGGCGCGGATGGCGTCCACGTCCGTCTGCAGGTGGAGCCGCTGGACGGCATCGGCGTAGGGCGATTTCGTGAGGTCGTTGAGGAAGTTGTCCGTGGCGCCGGTCAGCTTCTGAACGTTGAGGGGGTAGACGAGCCGATGCTTCCGCCAGAGGATGTTCAGCGCCTCGTAGGCTTGGCGCTCGTCCGCGTCCTCGGACAGCCGATAGACCTTGAATCGGAGTCCGAAGCGGCTGATGGCCGTCCGCCGCTCGCTGTTTTTCGTGTGCGCCACGGCCGTCTCGGGCCTCCGCTGGGGGTCACGCGTGGCGCCCTCCAAGGGTCCGATAGCGGCTTTGATAGCCATCGTGTAGCGCTTCAGCGGCGCGTCCGTCTCGATCAGCGTCGCACCTCTCATTTCGATCTGTTCCACCGTCTCGCGCATCAGCGTGATGAACTCCATCTGCTGCAAACGGGTGGTGTTGCAAGCCATTAATTCCTTCATATCGTTATTCCTTCTGACTTCTTCTGACAAGGGGGTGAATCCGGCGTATAAGCACTCATTGTCTGCAGACAAATCGGCGTATAACATGTTTCAATCTCTATTGTCTATAGACAAACCTCGCATTTATATGCTTCAAATACTCTTGTCAGCAGACAAAAGTATGCATTATATCTATACACATCTATTGTCTACGGACAAACCTACACACAATAGATAACGCCTCATTTTGTCCATAGACAATCCTATGTTTTAGATGTAAACGACTATTTTGTCTGTAGACAAAATCAACTGTAACACGTTTTCCAGCCCATTGCCGACCGTCAACCCTCCGCCCGAAAACAAAAAGCCCCCATCTGCAACAGCAGACAGGGGACAAACGTGCGGGAGTGAGAACCGTATAAAATGAAGAACGCCCCCCAAGTATGCTGCCTTACGGCTCGCCTGGGAGGCTTATTGTCTTTTACTCTATATAGATGCCTTCCTCTTGGGAAAGCGGGCGCAAAAATAAAATCGCTTTTTAAGCCACAATCGCTTTCACGCTTTTATTCTTTTATTCTCTTCCTGTGTCCATAGGGCCTCTCTACGCCAATCTGCCGGAAACCCCATCGCTTTCAGATTGGCCACATCCCTATATTCATCCAACAAGGATGTTAGTTTCGCCTTAAAGCTTGACGTAGGGTTGGCCGTTTGTAAGATATAGTCCAGCATGCATAGGAAGTAATACAGTCGACTCCTTTGCACACTGTTCGGATCACTTATCCAACGCAACGTTTTCGAGAATTCCAGTTTCACTGGCACTATACTCATCGCCCTATTCCAAAGTCTGGCATGATGCGCGCAAATGTTCCGCACATAATTAATCGTATGCAACCATGAGCAGAATATTTCTGGTGGCAGACCGAAATACCACGATATGCCGCTGACATCCTCACGCAATTTTAGCTCGTCGCAAATACGTGACAGCTGTTTGAAGTACATGATCTCCACACACATCCAAGAGGGAGGATTGGGAGGATCACCGTACTTCGTTTTGTAGTGCTGTATAAAGACCTCCGCCCTGTTATTGTTCAGCTGTTCTTTAATGTGCTTCTGTATATCCGAAAACACATCGATCACGATATCCCTGCCTTTCACCGTTTTTGTTTTGGTCGGCTTGAATATCTCGCGATTATCTTGCCAGTGCGATCCGTATTTCTGACTGAGTTGGTGTACGATCTGAGCACGAACGGCAACCTCTACACGTTCGATCGCGTCAAAAACAAGCAGCCTCAGTTTTCTGTCGAATACGTATAGACGATAAATCATATCCCACGTGCTTCCCTTTTTGAATTTACTGGATATGGCATCGCCTATCTTCTCTTTATATGGCAGCATATAGGCACTGAGGCGATAGTAGCTGATGTTTTTTAGCTGACGCGCTGTCCTCTGCCGGTCTGGGATCAATAAGCCTTTTGACGCTAACAAATCGATTTGCTCGTCATAGCTTAATGGTCGTTTGTCATAGTGCTCCATAAGAATGCCCCGTAACTCATGCGTCTGATTTTCCATTCATGTCATACTGGTCGCAAAGCATCGTCCGATGCGTTTCCCTCTTCTCACAGCCCCAGCAGCGCCTTCCAGCCGGCGGTGCCGAAGGCCAGGTATTCCGAAAGGAAACGCTCGATGTCGACCTCCGAAAGTTCGTCGTGGCGGACAATCTCGCCCATGACGATCAGCCAGAGCGAACTGACGGTGCGGAGGAAGAAGGGCGATACGTCGCCCGTGACGCGGTCCGGATAGCGCTCCTTCATCAGGCGGATGTAGCGGATGCCCTCGCGAGTCTGACGCTCGCAGAAGTCGTCGCGGAAATGCTCCAACGACGAGCCTGCGGCGTGGAAGAGCAGCAGGCGGAGCTCGGCGCGAAAGTGCTGCGGGAGGCGCATGAACTCGTTCAGCATGTGCTCCTGATACGACTTCATGGAGTACACGTCCGTGGTCAGGTAATAGTCGCTGTTGTGGCGGGCCAGGAGGTCTCCGAAGGCGTCGAGGAGGGGCTGTAGGACGGCCCGAAAGAGGGTGTCCTTGTCGCGGAAGTAGTTGTAGATGTTGCTTAGCGTCACGCCCGAGAGTCGGGCTATGGTGCGCATGGAGGTATCCTGAAATCCTCGCTCGAGAAACTCCGCCCGAGCGGCTTGCAGGATGGATGCGTGGTTCTGTGTCTTGGATTGTGCCATGATGTCTCTGTAAACTCCTTTCTGTCGATGCATGATATCGTCCATTTTCTATGTGCGACAAAAGTAGGGGGCTTTGTAGAAGGAGGAGGCGGGGGCTACTTTTGCGGCCGATAAACCCCAAATAATTAATGTATCACAGCGTATGAAGAAGAAAAAGATGATGTGGCTCTGTGCCGCCGTAGCCGTGGTCGTGCTGGCCACGGCCTGTGGTGTGACGAAGGATCTGGAGAACGCTTACAACCTCAAGGATTGCAAGTATTCCTACCGCTCGATCTCGAATATCCGGGTCAATAACGAGGAGCTGGGACTGGTGAGCGGCGCCAAGCTGCTGGCCCAACTCAGCAGCGGCGGATCCGTCTCGTCGCTACCGCTACAGTTCACGCTCAACCTCAACGTGGAGAATCCGAACGCCTCCGCTGCAGCCTTTCAGGCGATGGAGTACAAGGTGTCGATCGACTCGCTCGACTTCACCGAGGGCAAGCTCATGGAACCGTTCAGTGTGAATGCAGGACAAACGAAGACGCTCAGCGTGGGTATCGGTACGGACGTCGGACGACTCTTCTCCGGAGAGTCGCGGGGCGCCATGATGCGGATCTTGCAGAACCTCGTCGGGTGGGAATCGAAGACCCAATCGACCGTCACGGTACAGCTGCGCCCAACGTTCAACGTAGGCGGTGTGCCCATCACCTCGCCGCTCTACATCCCGGTTAGCTTCAAGATCGGCGGGAAGAAGTGACCCCGCACGACTGACAGATTTGACAGCCCGCTCCGGACGAATTGTCCGCCTCCGGTTTCGGTACACGGTTTGCAATAAGGGAGGGCGAAGCGGCCGATCCCCCGCAAGAGGGAAGGGCGCTTCGGACAACCCAACAACATAAACAGTAACATAAAAACGGAGGATTAGAAAATGACTTTAGCAAGAAGGAATCAGAACTATTGGTTGCCGTCGATCTTCAACGACTTCTTTGAGAACGACTGGATGAGTCGGCAAGGCACCACGGCCCCGGCCATCAACGTGAAGGAATCGAAAGACGCTTACACCGTGGAGGTGGCTGCACCGGGCATGACGAAGTCAGATTTCAGCGTCAACATCGATGCCGACAACAACCTGGCGATCTCTATGGAGAAGAAGGACGAGCACAAGGAGGAGAACCGCGAGACGCGCTACCTGCGCCGCGAATTTTCCTACGCCAAGTTCCAACAGACCATGATCCTGCCCGACGATGTGGACAAGGATCGCATCACGGCCCGCGTGGAAGACGGCGTGCTGCTTATCGGTCTCCCCAAAGTGTCGCGTGAGGAAGTACATCGCTTCGGACGGAGTATCGAGATTGCATAAGCCGGACACATTCGGCAATGTTTAGACACACGAGGAATTACAGAAATAGCGTGTTCATGGTAATGTATTGAAAGTGGATGAGGGACGGTGGTTCGGCGCTACAACGACGCTCGGGTCTCCGCCCCTTTTCTGTTCCCATCGCTGCCGCGAACACACCCATTGATATATGAGAACAACCATAACCATCACCCTATTATTCATTCAATCCATCATTCAATTAGTCATGGCACAAGAGAAAGAGAACCAAGGTGTAGTAACGTTCGCAGGTAACCCTGTGACGCTGCTCGGAGAACTGATCAAAGTGGGCGACACTGCGCCCGAATTTACCGCTACGGGCGAGGGCCTGAAACCCGTCCGCCTGTCTGACTTCAAGGGCAAGACCGTGATCCTGTCCGTCTTCCCGTCGGTCGACACGAAGGTGTGCGCCGCACAGACGCGCCGCTTCAACAAGGAGGCGTCGGAGCTGTCGGAGAACGTGGTCGTGCTGACCCTCTCCAAAGACTTGCCCTTCGC
>ERZ773056.490-NODE-490-length-20905-cov-2.415588_pt1 | contig 20905 bp, 14 predicted proteins | sample MGYA00580857_ERZ773056 | MGnify/ENA primary metagenome ERZ773056 (study PRJEB29015, sample SAMEA2737996) | human oral metagenome | biome: human oral; feature: human-associated habitat; material: dental | place: China | collected 2114 ... | reverse complement strand
GTCAAAATCGTCCGACCTTTCGATTGGCGGAGATTGCGCCCCGCCCGCTTGATAATATCGATTCTTCTCATGCCTTACTCCTTGTAGTTTTATTGTACATAGTACTATGTTATACAAGGTACTATAAAAAGTCAAGCTACTTTAAGAAAAACAGTACTAAAGGATGTGAATAATTGCCAGACTAGACTCTGTTCTCGACGTATATTGCCGATTATTAGCCAGCCACTTATCGACCGCTCGCGCGGCGCCTGGCAAAGCTTCAGTCATCAACGATGATAGTCGCCGTTTTCTGAAACTTGCCGTCGCAGACGCGGAATGAATCGGCAATTGACTCATAAAAATCGCCGTCAAAAAACGCAAAGATGATACTTTCCGGTACGTCGTCAGGGGTGAAATCAGCAAACCAGCCTTTGTGAATAGTTGGTAGTTTTAAGCCAGCCTTTTTGAAATTCTGGATAAAGGTTTTACGTGGCGCCAATAGTTCGCCCGCCTTGAACTGCTCGCCGGCAGCGCTAGCGTCTGCTTGGGTTTTTTCTGGCAAGCCCATAAACGAATCGTAGACATGAAACTCGCCCGTAAAATCATATGCGTCCAGCAGCCGCCGAATGAACAAACTAGTCGTGCCAACATAACAACCAAACTCGACGATGTTGCCTGCCGCTCCGCTTTGCAGCACCTTTTCCAGCTCCCGCAGCAAGACGCCGAGTTCTTTGGCGTCAACTTGGTCAGAAATGATGGGATATTTGGCGAGGAGGTGGTCGGTGATCATTATTAAATTATATCGCAATTATTGGATTAATGTCGTTCGCTATTATTTGCCCGCGTCGTATTGCCTGAAAGTATTCACATATTTTTGCATAAACTCTTCTTTGCGATCCGCATTATACTGCATAATAAACCGCGGATGCTCCAACGGCACGATAGCATCAAAGAAATGATGCTTATTATTTATATTGGTCAAAAACTTAAAATTCTCACCGCTGCCGATGCAAAAGCAAACGGTTGTATCAATATTAAAATCGATCTGGCACCTCAGCGAATCTAAGATAAAAGGATGTAAACATTTTTTTAGAGCTGCATTTTCATAATAATTGCAATTTACCCAATTACCTTTCAAATTTATCTTTTCAATACCTAGCGGACACACAAAACTCATGTAAAATTGTTTATAAAAATTCTGGCGCCCACCGCATTCTTCCATCACTTCATACAAGAAGCTTGACGAGCGTTTATTCGCTCCAAAAGCATCTAGAGAAATCCCGGTGTCTTTTTGTAAATGATTAACGTCTTCAAACGGTACACCAATAAGCGCTGTCCCGCGCCGTGCTGGTGAGCTGCCCAAAATCATAAATCGCCGCTTATCATCGTGATAGTACCGGTGATAAAACCGATGCGTTATTTGTGCTATTCGCTGCTGATTAGCGCCAGTAAACGGAGTGATTAGACGATATTTTTCTGGCAAATTTATGTCAGCATTTTTCAGACTGTCGTAAAATTCTAGTATTTTTTGAGCAGTGGTTTTAGGCTTCATGCGGATTCTTATTGTAAATGATATACATTAATAAAACGTATAAAAATTGCTTATTTCACTGTAAAATTCATCGAGCTTCCGACAGTCCAGTGATCGCAATGATAATGGTGCTGACAGCAAGGCTTCCGACCAAAAATTCAAGCGGAACGTCGGGTTTCAGGTAAGCAAAAATTGCCGTGCCAATCCACATCACGGCGATGATTCCCGCGGCATACGGATAGCGAACCTGCATCACCCATTGTTGTAATTGCTTCATGATAATTCTCCTTTTTGTAACAACATGGCGTAGGCGGCTCTATCACGCTCCGCAACCTTACTCATCCAATCCATCACTATTTCTTGCGCCAGCTCAATACTCATCGGCGACGAGCGCACCGCCTCGCTGATTCCATAGATATTAGCGTGAACCTCGGCCAATTCCAGGGCGTCATGGACAATCCGCCAATAATGCGTCCTTCGATATTCATCGCCGCACGCCAGCCTAGCTGCTGCTAAATAATGGTACAAACCGCGCTGCAACATGATATCAACGCTGTCTAACCTGACAGCAAAACGATTACCGGCGTTAATTTCATTGAGAAATAATTGGGTTATTTGCCGATTGGCAGCAAACGTGCTGGTTGTCGACTGAAGCAGTGTGTTCGCATATTCATAAATAGTGCGCGTCAAACTGCGATCCTTGGCGATCACATCCAGTGCTTGGTACAGCGTATGATCATAAAACGCCAGCATCGCCAGTGCCAACAATCCCATGTCAGCTCGATCTTCATACAGCGCACGATACTGCACGATCATGTGATAAAACGAGGCGCGATGCCGCGGTGCTGCCACCGCCAAACCAAAGTCGATCAACGCAACTTTATTGTCTCTCAGCAAATAAATATTACCTGGATGCGGATCGGCCATAATGATATCTGCTTGTAAAATTGCGATTAAAAACTCACTGCCGACCGTCACTAATTGCTGCTGCATGTCAGAGCCAAGTTGGTCTTTAACAAACCGGTAAGTATCGTTACCCGCCTGCGCCCGTTCTACCACCTCAGTTAGCGGCAACCCTTCTATATAGTCCTGAACCAATATCCGCGGCGTTGAATAATCAGCCAGCGTCTCTGGCACCACAACTCTGTCGGTGCGTTTAGTAAAGTATTCACGAATCGCCTGGGCTGTAATTAGCTCGCGCTGATAATCGGTTTCGCGCTTGGTGGTTTTGATAAACTCATCAGCAATTTCAACCAACGGAAAAATATCGTTCTTTAGCATAAACTGCCCCGCCCAACAGCAAAAACGCAGCGCCACAAAGTCAAAATTTAGATAGCGCACCACGCTGGGGCGAAGGATCTTGATAATATACTGGTTACCTGGCCGGTCAATCACATGGCAGCGGTAGACCTGAGCGAATGAACCCGTAGCAAACGGCTGGTCTTCCTCGACGACTATTTGACTCGCTTTGTTGCCGAGCTCTTGTCGCAAAACCTCAGCAACGTCAATTGGCTCAACCGCCACATCATCAAAAGCATCCAGCCGATATCCAGACGCGGCATACACCTGAGCCATCAGTTCAGTCGATGCCAAATGCTGTAAAAACTTGACATACACACCACCTAATCTTTGACATTCGTCTGATAAAACTTTGAGCCATATTTGATCGCTGTGCCAAGCTCGCCACACCCGAAACAACGCCCGAACCACAAATAATAAGCGCACTTACCTCGCCCTCCGGAACCCAATGAAGTACAACACCAGCGTCAAAACCAACACGCAAATGTACAAAAATAATGGATCGATGCTCGTATTTACCAACAGCAGCATAGCCAGCCAAATCGCCACTATACTCACGAAAACAAAAGCATATCTCACATGTTTATTTTAGCATACAGCCCAACAGCTCTCCAGAGGCTGTTCGGTGAACCAGCTATCGATAAAATCCGATCGAAAACTGTTTTGCTTCAGCAAGTTACTGTGTTTAAGGTTTCGTATTTTCCGCGTCTCACACCTGACGACACTGGCATGGTAAAATTAAATCATGAAGATATCTAGCCCTGCGTTCGCCGAAAACGCTAAGATACCAAAAAGTTACGCCAAGCTCGGCGGCAATCAACGCCCGCCACTCGAGATCGGCGACGTGCCGGCAGATACTAAAAGTCTGGCAATCGTCTGCCACGACCCTGATGCGCCTGGGCGCGATGGATTCTACCATTGGACGGTTTGGAATTTACCAAGCAAAACCACTGAAATAACTGGCGAGTCACTACCCGCGGATGCCGTCGAAGGGGTGACCAGTTGGGGTCGGCCTGGCTGGACCGGGCCGCAACCGCCATTTGGCACGCACCGCTATCAATTTTACGTGTACGCGCTGGACACGACACTGGATTTACCAAGCGACACTAAACCAAAAGAGTTCATCGCCTCCCTCACGCCGCACATCATTAGCCAAGCCGTGCTGACTGGAAAATTTGGTGTGTTGGATATTTTGCGACGGAGCTCGTGATTTAATTGTTCTAGAGGCAAACGTATAACGACCAAGTGTATACAAAAATCTATAGATAAGCTATTGTCTTATAATTAAGATAGGTCTTACCCGTAAATCATCAAGTAGCAATACTAAACTATGAAACTAGATACTCAAGCACAAAAAGAAAGATTAAAACGAGCCAACAACAACGCTGGTTTACGATACAATCGTGATATTAATTTAGAAATCAAGAATATAAAAAGAAACCTTCAAGCCCTAAATCGAGAACCTGAGTACCTCGCTGAGCTATTTAAGTTAACTTATAAGGCGAAAAAAGAATTATTATTTTTTAGAACTGGTCACCCAGACAAAACGGAAGAATTAAAACAGCTACACAAAAATGTAAAATCAGTCATTGATAAATTATTAAGCTTAAAAACTAAATCAAATAACGAAAATATATCATGGAGTATATTAACTAAGAAGCTAAAAATCGCCATAAAATTATCTAATGATCTCTATTGGTTTTTCAGAGATCTCCAAGATAAAGAGCGTCAAGAGAAGGGAGAATATGCGAAAACTAGTATTGAGGCAGGCCCCACACGGTCGCTTTATGCGGTACTGAGGAATTTACTGGATTTTATCAATAATGGAGTCAAGATAAAATTGTTCACTATACCACGGATGATTCTAAAAGGCGAAGCTGGCATTGGAAAAACCCACTTACTTTGCGACTATGCCAACAATCGAATTAACTCTGGAAAACCTACCTTAATTTTTCTATCAGATGAGCTTGCAAGCATAGAAGACACAAATCCCGTAGTGTGTATGGCGAAATTAATGGGTTACACAACTAGCGCAGGTTTTCTAAAGGACTTGAGGTCTCTAGCTAATTCCTCACCCGAGAGAGTTTGTTTGATTATAGACGCCATCAACGAGGCGGATGCTATAAAATGGTCACAGCTCTCAGAACTTTTTAACATTAAGGGACTGTCTTTAGTTATTAGTGTTCGCAATGGTTATGAAAAAATGATACCAAACAGAAGAAAATATAGCACAGTAGAACATTTTGGGTTTTCCGAAATGGAGTGGGACGCCATATCTACATTTTTCAAACATTATAAGATGAAAATGCCAGAAATCCCAATTATTAATCCAGAATTCAGAAATCCGTTGTTTTTAATGATATTTTGTGAAGCCTATGAAGATGAAACAAATAAGACATTTAAGGGTAAGGGTGCTACGCATGTCTTTGAACATTATGTGATAGAACAGTCAAAAAAGATAGCAAAAGAATTAAATATAAAATTAGACAAGAAGAATTACTTATGGTGGAACGTCATAAAACAAATTGGTATATGGATGGGTCAAAACAGAATCTCAGTCATATCACGTTATAATATATTAAGAATCATTGAGGCTGACCCCAAATTATCTAATCATGCATCAGAGCTCTTAAAATTGATGGAAAAATATGGTCTGTTATTAAAATATCCAAGATACGGAAAAAATAATACAAATATAAATTTACCTACAACCGTTTTAGCGATCACTTAATCGTACGCTCCCTGCTCAGCGAGAATGAAATCAACTCTGAAGTAAGCGCTCAGAGATTTTTTGCAGACGGAAAGTTTTTGGATGAAAACATAAACAACATTGGACTACTAGAAGCTCTGTCAATACAGATACCGGAACGGTGTAAGAAAGATAAGGCTGAGTTTGTGTGGGTAATTCCAGAGAAATATAGAGATAATTATAGAATAAAGACTGCGTTCCTTAATAGTATAAAATGGCGCGATGTTGAACTTGATGGTTTTGACAAGAAAACAGGCAAGGCTTCCTATATCAACGAGTTTCAGATTAAAGAATACATAAATACATATATGAACGATTCAGATAGCCTATACCAAGTGATGGACTGCTTATTTGATGTTTCCGTAGTTCCCAATCACCCGCTAAATGCACTGAGGCTTCATGAAATATTGAGTAGAACTAATTTAGCAGAAAGAGATTCGTGGTTTCAGCAATACATACTTAACGCTACCAGCGAACAAGGTGATGCCATATCAAGGATCCAATCTTGGAGCATTAGTAGGCTACCAAGGGACATCAGCGACCAAAAGGCGATACTGCTAACCGGCATAGCCCTAGCCTGGACTCTATCATCAACGGAAAATAACCTACGTGATCGATCAACAAGAGCATTAATCCAGCTATTTAGATATCACCAAGATGTGTTAGTCGAATTACTAAAAATATTTATTAATATTGACGATCCCTATATAGTCGAGAGGTTATTTGCCGCAGCATATGGCGTTGTTTCGTTAAATCCGTATGATAAGGCTGGATTTCAGTCATTAGTTTTATGGATTTATAAAAACCACTTCCTAAACAAAAGTCGCAGACCAGACGCATTATTGGACGACTATGCAAAAGGGCTAATTGAACTATATATTCGAAAATATAAAAATAATATTCATGTAGACCTTAATAAAATTAAGCCTCCGTTTATATACTACAAGTTTCCAAATGATATACCAGACATAGATAGTCTCAGAAGAAAATATGACAATAATAATTATTTTTCGATCTGGGAATCGCTCATGTATGGCGAGGGCGGAGCCGCTTTAGCAGATTTCGGTAATTACACAGTAGGTTCTTATCTAAGCGAGTTTACAAATATTCCCCTATCCAAAAAATTGCCCAACCCCAACACCTCTAGAAAAGGCTTTGACAAGTTCAAAAAGTCACTCTCTAAAAAACAGAAGAAGCTGTTAGAAGAATATGACTCCAAGAAATTAAGTAATCGGCTCAGCTTTAATCTCATTAAATCTACTGCTATCAAGCAAAAAATATCAGATGACGAGGTGTCACGGGCATTAAATGACTTTGAAAAATCACTATCATCTTCTAAGAAACGTGAGTATAAAAAATATAAGCTTTATGTCGTCGGTGAAAAAACTTTTACTAAAGCTTTCGAAGATTATGATATTAATATAGCGCGTAGATGGATAATGGACAGAGTTATAAAGCTTGGATGGAGTCCAGAGCTTCATGAAGAATATGATAGAGATCGTGGTAGTTTTGATCGCCTCCAAAATAGTAGTGTTGAGCGTATAGGTAAAAAATACCAATGGATAGCCTTGTACGAATTCTTGGCAATGATAGGATCCAATTATTACTATGTTCAGGATCGTTGGCTGGACGATACTCCTGCAACTTTCAAAAGTGCCTACCAAACATCCGCAAGAGATTTAGACCCTACCGTCGATCCATTACTATTGGAAAAATTTACACACAAAAATGACGACGAAAAGGATATCTGGTGGAAGCCCTCATACAGTGCATGGAGAACAGAAAACTGGCAATTTTCATCTGAAGACATACCAAGACCAAAAACTATAATAGAAAGCAAACATAGCAACAATATTTTTATTACACTCTTGAGCTGGGCGATTTGGAAGAGCGAGAGAGAAAACCCAGAAGATGAAGACGACAGAAGATATCGCGAACTATGGATCCGCACCCAAGGATATGTCGTTTATAAAAAAGACTTACAAACAATTATAAGATGGAGTAAGGGCAAAAGATTCTATAATGATACACTGCCACAGCCCGCTGACCATAGCCATTCGGTATTTCTTTCAGAGTTCCCTAACAGTTCTGCATATCAAGATACTGTAGCAATCTATGAACCAAGCGACGGATGGATAACTCCCGACAAACAAACACCCTTCAAAGTTATACAACCTGTTATTCAATATTCTGGCAGTAGCTTTGAAGAAGACCGAGCTCTTAGAAATACAGGCATCAGAATTTATAGTCCAAATTTAGTCATAAGAAAGTTATTAAGCATACAAGATACCAATAACGTAGGAGTATATAAATCAAAAGACAAAAACATATGCATGTTTAATCCCGATCTGGATGAATGCTTAAGTTCAGATTCTTTATTAGTAAACAAGAATACATTTATAGAAGAACTCGAGAGAAAAAGTTTAACTATTATATGGTCAGTGCTGGGTGAAAAACTTTATCACAATAATGGCAATTATGCGAAGCGGCGCTTAGAGGTTCAGGGTATCTGCTATTTAGATGATAACGGAGAAATTATTGAGGATGTAAGATATGAAGTGCGTTAATTATAAACTGCTTGAGTCCTAACTACTTTGAATACTGAAGACTCTATAGAGAAGTAGTACACTAAATTTCTATATCTCAACCTGCTCTTTCTTATTGTTATTTATATAACCAATCACTCAGCAAACTGACTATTGTACAGTTCAGCGTAAAAGCCATTCTGCTGCAGTAGCTCGTCGTGCTTGCCTTGCTCGATGATGTTGCCGTCGCGGACGACCAAGATCAAATCAGCGTCGCGGATGGTACTCAGGCGATGGGCGATGACAAAGCTGGTTTTGCCCTGCATCAATTTGTCCATAGCTTTTTGGATGAGCACTTCGGTACGAGTGTCGACCGAGCTGGTAGCTTCGTCCAAAATCAGCATCGGCGTGTGCGCCAGCATTGCCCGGGCGATCGTCAGCAGCTGCTTTTCGCCCTGCGAGATGTTCGTGGCTTCCTCGCCCAGCACCATATCGTAGCCGCCCGGCAGCGACCGCACGAAATGATCGACATGCGCCTCCTTGGCGGTAGCAACCATCTCTTCTTCACTGGCTGTTGGATTGCCATACAGCAAATTTTGGCGAATCGTGCCGTTAAACAACCAAGTGTCCTGCAGCACCATGCCAAACATTTGCCGCACGTCGCTGCGCTTCATCTGAGCTATATTCACGCCGTCAATTTTAATCGCGCCGCTGTTAATTTCATAAAATCGCATCAGCAAATTGACCAAGGTGGTTTTGCCCGCGCCCGTCGGACCGACAATCGCCACGCGCTGACCTGGCTTGATGTGCGCCGACAAACCTTTGATGATGGTTTGGTCAGGCTTATAGCCAAAGACCACGTTGTCAAATTCAACCTCGCCCTTGACGTGCGCCAATTTCACCAAATCCTTGCCTTCCGCTTGCTCCTCTGGCTCGTCCAAAAATTCAAACACGCGCTCGGCAGCGGCGGCGGTCGATTGCAGCACATTGGCGATGTTGGCAACTTGCACCAGCGGCTGGTTGAATTGGTCAATGTATTGGATGAAGGCTTGGATGTCGCCAATTTTCAGCCGACCGTTAATCGCCAACCAACCGCCCAAAATCGCCATGATAACGTAACCGATATTGCCGATGAAATTCATGATCGGATAAATCAGCCCCGACAAAAACTGAGCCTTCCAAGCGCTTTCCTGCAGCTGGTTGTTAATCCGCGAAAACTTAGCCAGCGACCTTTTCTGACCGTTGAAGACACGCATCACTTGATGACCGCCGTACATTTCTTCGACGTGGCCGTTCAATTCACCCAACTGCGTCTGCTGGCGCAGGAATTGTTTTTGCGAACTTTTGGCGATCAGCGTGATTACGCCACCAGCCAACGGCAGCACCAGCAGCGCCACCAGCGACATCTGCCAGCTGATGGAAAACATCATCGCTAAAATCCCCAGCACCATCACTGTCGAGGAGACGATTTGCGACAGGCTTTGATTAAGTGTCTGGCTGATGGTATCGACATCGTTAGTAACGCGGCTAAGGACTTCGCCGTAGGTTTGCTTGTCAAAATAACTCAGCGGCAGGCGATTGATTTTCTCGGACAATTGCCGGCGCATTCTGAAGGTAACCGTCTGCGTCACTTGGGTCATCAGCCAGGTTTGGATGTAGCGGAAAATGGCGCTAAGTATATACAAACCAATCAGCAAACTAACGACCCGCCAAACGGCATCAAAGTGGAATTCTGGGCGCCGGCTGAGATCCAATTTTTTGATGATCTCGAGCTGGTTGGATGGAATTTGACTTTCAATTTCCGACTGGTTCGGGAGCCGTTTCAGCACATCAGCACCGGTCGTGCCAGCTGGCAGCGAAGCACCATTTGGCAGTTTGCTAGTGATGGTTTCATAAGCCTTCATACTGACATAATCTTCGACGATTTGGTTGGTGGCGCCGCCCAAAATCTTCGGACTGACAATCGCAAACGTCGTACTACCGACCGCGAAGATCGCCACCATGAGCATTTGCCAGCGGAACTCCGCTAAGTATTTGGTTAATTTCTTGACCGTGCCTTTGAAATCTTTGGCTTTTTCGCCGGCGCCCATACCGCCGCCCATTGGACCGCCCATCTTCACTGGCTGGCGTTTTTTCATGCTTTGCTTGACCATTACGCCACTCCTTTCGCGGTCGTCACCGACATTTTCTGCAGGTCATCTTCTGAAAGCTGGGAGGCGGCAATTTCTTGATAGACTTCGCAATCTTTCATCAATTCCTGGTGCGTGCCTTGACCGACAATTTTACCTTCGTCCAGCACGATGATTTTGTCAGCGTTCATGATGGTGTTGATGCGCTGACCGACGATCAGTACGGTTTTGTGCTTGGTTTCTTTGGCAAGCGCCGAACGCAATTTGGCGTCAGTCTTGAAATCCAGCGCCGAGAACGAATCGTCAAAAATGTAGACGTTCGGCTCGACAGCAATCGCCCGGGCGATCGACAAACGCTGCCGTTGACCGCCGGAAACATTGCTGCCGCCTTGAGCGATTTCATTTTTGTAGCCGTTTTTTAGCTCGCTGATGAACTCGGCGGCTTGGGCGATTTTAGCGGATTTTTCGACCAATTTTTGGCTGGCTTTGACATTGCCATACTTGATATTGCTGGCGATCGTCCCACTAAACAACACGCCTTTTTGCGGTACGTAGCCGATTTGATCGTACAAATCTTCCAGTTTGAGCTGGCGAATATCCACGCCATCCAGCAAAATTTGTCCCGCTGACACATCGTAAAAGCGCGGGATCAAATTGATCAACGTCGATTTGCCAGACCCAGTGCTACCGATAAACGCTGTGGTTTGCCCTGGTTCGGCCGTAAAATTGATACTGGAGAGTACTGGTAGGTCGGCGTCTGGATAGGTAAAAGTCACGTCTTTGAATTCGATTTTACCCGTAGCGTCATCTGGCAATCGCTGCGGCGACTGCGGGTCAACAATTGATGGCAACGTGTCCAACACCTCGCCCACCCGCTTCACCGACACGGCCGCTCGCGGCACCATGATAAACACCATTGACAGCAGCAAGAACGAAATGATCACCTGCATAGCGTACTCCAAAAACGCCATCATATTACCAATTTGTAGATTGCCGCTACTGATCAAATGCGCACCGAACCAGACGATTGCTACGCTGGAAAAGTTCATCACCAGCGTCATAATCGGATCAAGCAGCATCATCAGCCGATTGACAAATAAATTCATTTTATTCAGCTCGGTGTTGGCTTGCTGGAACTTTTTCTGCTCAATCTTTTCGTTGTGAAAGGCGCGAATAACTTTTAAGCCGACCAGGTTTTCGCGCGTCACCAAATTGAGTTTATCCACCAGCGTCTGCAATTTTTTGAACCGCGGCACGGCAATGACGAACAGCACGGCAATGACGACCAGTAACACCGACACTGCCAGCGCGATGATCCAGCTCAAATTTGGCGCGTTGTGAATGGCTTTTTGCAGACCGCCAATTGCCATGATTGGTGCCATCAATGCCAGACGCAGCAGCAGAATTGACGTCATTTGAATTTGCTGAATGTCATTGGTCGATCGGGTAATTAGCGAGGCTGTAGAAAATTTATTAAAGTCCGCCAGCGCAAAACTCTCGACCCGCTCGAATAGTTCCATTCGTAGTTTCTGCGCCGCACCAGTGGCAATCCGGGAGGCCAAAAATCCTATGATAATCGAGCACAGTCCGCCCGCCGCCGTCACCAAAATCATCGCTAGTCCGTTATGCCAAATCGCCGGCATATCTTGCTTGATGATGCCATTGTTAACAATTTCCGACATCTTATCAGGTAGCCACAAATTCGCCATCACCATGGCGTAGGTAAAGCCAACCAAGATGATAAACATCAGCCAGTAGCCGCTAAAAATCCTCAATATATATTTCACAGACCCCCTTACTGCCACAATTCTAGAGATTAACCGTGTATAATCGGTAAATTTACACTGTGTAATATTTTAGGCTATAAATTGATCTTTGTCAAGTTTGTCAAGAAAGCCCACCGCATAACGGTGGGCTCTACGCTGTCTGGTATACAACGAATAGATTTAGTACATACCCATGCCGCCGCCCATATTTGGCATAGCAGCACCTGGCGTTTCTTTCTCTGGCAAGTCAACAACCAGCGCACCCATCGTCATTGCCGTACCGGCAATTGAGGCAGCATTCTGCAAGGCCTCCTTGGTAACGCGTACTGGGTCAACTACGCCTGCCGACTTTAGATCAAGCAATTCATTCGGGTGGTTGACATTGATACCTTGGCCAGCTTTGGCTTTTTTGACCTGCGGCAGCCACTCGTCAGCATTTAGACCAGAGTTGCTCAGCAAGATTCGAAATGGCTGTTCAAGTGCATGAATCAACAGATCTTCGCCTGCTAATACCGAAGCATCTTTGCTATTAGAATGCTTATAACCACAGGCTAGGTTCACTAGCGTTACACCGCCGCCTGGCACAATACCTTCAGCTAGTGCTGCTTTGACAGCAGCCACAGCGTCATCGACACGATATTTCTTTTCTTCGATTTCAGTCTCGGTCGCACCGCCAACTTTGATTACCGCTACTTCGCCGGTCAAAGCTGCATGACGTTTCTGTAAGTTTTTCTTGGTGTAGTCGCTAGTGGCATTGTCGATTTCCAGCTCAATCTGATCGACGCGAGCGCTAACCGCCGCCTTTGACCCTTCGCCCTCGACAATAGTTGTCAGATCTTTGGTAGCTATAACTTTGCGAGCCGAACCAATTACGTCGCTACCGACATTATCAAATGCCATGCCGGTGTCTTCGGTGATGACTTTAGCGCCAACCAACGCTGCGATATCATACAGCACATCTTTGTCGCTCGGAGCTTTGATAGCCAAGGTATTGAAAGCACCTTTAAGCCGGTTTAGCACCAACAAACTCAGCGCTTCGCCATCAACATCATCGGCGATCAGTACCAAATCTTTCTTACCAGTTTGAGCAATCATTTCGAGCAACGGTACGAATTCTTGCGCTGAAGAGACTTTCTTATCAGTCACCACAATTGCTGGTTTGTCGTAAACTGCTTCCATGCGCTTAGCATCAGTCACCATGTACGGGCTGACGAAGCCGCGTTGTACTGTGAAGCCTTCGACTACTTCGCTTTCAAGCTCTAAGCCGCGTCCTTCTTCGACTGTCACCACGCCGTTCGGGCCAATTTTTTCCATGACGTCAGCGATTAGTTTGCCAATCGCCTCATCGCCTGCGGAGATTGTCGCCACTTCAGCGATACGCTTTTTGTCGCCGCGGATATCGTCGGCGAGTTTACCGAGCTCTTTGATAATCTCGCTAGCAGCACGTTCTAAACCTTTGCGTAGTAACATCGGATTGTGGCCAGCTGCAATTAGCTTATTAGCTTCGTTTAAAATATGATAAGTTAAAACCGTCACTGTCGTAGTGCCGTCGCCAGCTACATCGTTCATCTTGTTAGCAGCTTGTTTGATGAGCTCAGCGCCAACTTTGAAGCCAAGCATCTCATCATCAGCTTCATCAATATCAATACTTTTCGCAACCGTCACGCCATCGTGCGTCACGCTCGGTCCGCCGTAACTTTTGCCGATAACTACGTTGCGGCCTTTTGGCCCCATCGTTGTTTTCACAGCGTTATACAAAATTTTTGCGCCAGCCAATACGCGAGCACGCGCATCTTCATCGTAAAAAACTTTCTTTGCCATACTTACCTCCTATTCAACAGTAGCGAGGATATCCTCGTCTTTGATAATTAAATATTCTTCCTTATCGAGCTTGATAGTTGTCGCTGCGTAGTTTTTGTAGACAACCCGTGCGCCGTCAGCCACATCTTTGACTGCCGAACCAACAGCTACTACTTTAGCAGCTTCTGATTTTTCTTGCGCTGATTCTGGCAAAAAAATACCGCTAGCTGTTTTTTCCGGTTTCTTCTCTTTAACAGCCACGACATAGTGCGCCATTGGCTTGATTGGTGAACTCATGATTATATCCTCCTTTTCTAATCTATTTTAGCACTCTTGACCGTAGAGTGCTAGACCCAAGTATAAGAAAGTTAGCGAAAAACGTCAACCGCATTAGCAAGATATACAAAATAGCCCGATCTAAAACTCGTGCTATTTTGTTGTGCCTATAGAGATTATCTAGCTCTCGATAATTGTGCCGACCTGCCCAGCCAAAGCTTGTTCGGCGCTACCTAGACTAGCGATAATCGCTCGGCGACCTGGCTTTTCGACGAATTTCAAGGCAGCTTGCACTTTAGGCAGCATACTGCCTGGCGCGAACTGATTTTCGTCGATATAGCACTGCATCTCTTGGCGATTAGTGCGTCCGATCGTGCGCGCTGTCGGTTTACCATAATCAACCATCGCACCGTCAACTGCCGTTAATATCACTAGTGCTTCGGCATCAATCGCATCAGCCACCACTGCCGCTGTGAAATCCTTATCAATTACTGCCTCAACCCCCTCTAAGCCATCACTGACAGTTTCAACAACTGGCACGCCGCCACCGCCACCCGTGATAACCGTCACGCCAGCATCAATCATCGCCTTGACCGTATACTCTTCGACGATCCGCTGCGGCTTCGGCGACGGTACCACGCGCCGCCAACCGCGCCCAGCATCTTCTTTGAATGTGAAGTTACGACCGTTAGCAGCCTGCCGAGCTTCTGTCTCCGTCTGATAAAATACGCCAATTGGCTTCGTAGGATTGCTAAAAGCCGGATCGTTAGCGTCAACCACTACTTGCGTAACAATTGTCGAAGCGACGCTTTTCATCTGCCGGCGCGAGAATTCGTCAATCAACGCTTGCTGCAACCAAAAACCGATCGCCCCCTGACTCATCGCTACACACGTATCGAGCGGGAAAGTCGGTACTTCTGGTGTGTTAATCGCTTCTTCGTGTAGAACAATATTACCAACTTGCGGCCCGTTGCCGTGAACGATTACCAGCTGATAGCCAGCCAAAATCAACGGAACTAGCTGGCGTGCTGTCTCGTCGGCGACGTCTTGCTGGGTGTGAGCCGAAGCCTCGCCTTGCTTTTGCAAAGCATTGCCGCCAAGTGCAACTACAATCTTACCCGGCATGTTGTTAAAACCTCAACGACATACAAGTTAGGCTGCCGGTAATTTTCTCAAATTCGCTAGTATTGATCAGAATCACTTCGTAACCGCAATCGCGAATCTTCTGCTCAGTTTTCGGGAAGCCTTCTGGCACGATTACCTTGCCATTTATCCACAAACTATTCACAGCATAATATTCATCGTCATCAACAACTAGCTTATTAAAGTTAGCAAAAGCTGGATGATTTTCGTAAGCTTTAGCAACGATCAGATTATTGTTATCTAAATAAACAACATCGTCTTTCAGGTGTAGAATACCTGTCACCGGTACCGTTTCGGCGGTCATGCCATGTTTCTCGAGAATCGCCGTGATTTGGTCGGCTGCCGCCTGGTTGGTGCGGCCGCTCAACCCGATGTAATAGTGATCGCCCACCATCATGATATCGCCTGGATCAGTTGTACCTGGTTCGACGACTTGCTCAATGTCATCATAGTAGCGTGCCAATGCTTCGCGCAAATCCGGCAGACTAGCCTCGCCACGGCGGCTTTCAGCGCCGGGACGCGACAAAATTACTACACCGCGCGGCGTACACAGTGCGTTATCCTCGATAAAAACACTGTCTGGATAATCTTCGTTGGCCTCTAGCACTGTCACTTCCAAACCGCATTCGCGCAGAATCTCCACATAGCGATCATGCTGCTGCAATGCTAAATCATAGTCCGGCTTGCCCATTTCTGGCGTTTGGCTGATACCATCAATCAAACTATGTGACGGACGGCGAACAATGGCATGCTTAAACATTTTTTCTCCTTCATTTGGTAAAACGGGCGCGCTGTATTTCAGGCGCGCCCGTTTCATTTATTATCATTGACCGATTAAATCGGCGATTTTAATGCCTAACGTATCATCCAGCGCACCAGCCAACAGTTGCTGCACTGCGTAAGCAAATAGCGCAATCACGATAACCGCCAAAAGTAGCTCGTATAGCGTGAAAATCTTCTTGCGATTCTTGATCTGCATCAAGACGTAGACCAGCATGCCTGGTGCGTACAAGAACACTGTTATGAGCAGATATTGCATACCAGCCGCATACACTAGCCATACTGCGTAAACACTAGCCATCACACCCACAAAGATATTAAAGGCGCGGTACTTAACGGTTTTCTTCTCTTGCAGAGAAACTTTCAATTGATAAAACGCCGTTAGAGCATACGGAATCAAGATAGCCGAAGTGGCAATCGAAATACCGATATTGTACGCTGAACCTTCGGTGCCAGGAATCGTTAGCAGGAAGAATTGTACTAGTATATTGGTCACCAATAGTGATACTACTGGCGCGCCAACTTTGTTTTCTTTGGCAAAAATCGACGGGAAAGTCTTATTCTTAGCTGCCTGATACGGTAGTTCGGCAGCAAACATCGTCCAAGCTAGCCAACCGCCCAAAACTGCGATCATCAAGCCGATATTAACCAGCCAAGCGCCCCACGGGCCAACCAAGCGTTCCAACAGCATCGACATTGCCGGACTATCTAGTGCAGCCAGATCTTTCTGAGTCGCTACACCAAAAGCCAGCACCGTCATCAGCACATAAATCGAAAGCACGCCAGCAAAGCCAATCAACGTTGCCTTGATGATATCGCTGCGCTTCTTGGCGTGACCTGAAAATACGACTGCACCCTCGATACCGATAAATACCCAGACGGTAACCAGCATCATATTCTTGACCTGCTCAATCACAGCGCCCATATCAAAGTTGTTGCCAGCTAAGCCCCAAAGGTCTTGGTTAAACAAGCCGACCTTGAACGACAAGAATATAGCTAGCAAAAAGATCGCAAGCGGGATTAATTTCGCCGCCGTCACCAAAGCATTAATGAAGCTTGCCGTTTTGACACCCTTAAGGATTAATAAATGAACACTCCACAGCAGCACCGACATACCAACCACTGACGCCCAGTTTTGACCTTTACCAAACAAGTCTGGAAAGAAATAACCAAGCGCCGAGAAAACGGCTACCGCATAAGCGATATTGCCAATCCAGGCAGAAATCCAGTAACCCCACGCCGAGTTAAAGCCAACATACTTGCCAAAGCCAGCCTCAGCGTAGCTATACACGCCAGCGTTAAGTTTCGGCTTTTTGATAGTCAGGTTGCGGAAGCTGAGAATCAGGAATATCATCCCAACTCCTGTAATCAGCCACGCAATAATCGTCGCCAGCGGACCAGCCGCCTCAGCTGTACCTTGAACAAGGTTAAAGATACCTGCACCGATCATACTGCCGACCACTAAGCCAGTCAGCGACCAGAGTCCTAACCCGTCCTTTTTTCTTGCTAATTGTTTGATTGCCATTTTGTTCGAGCCTCCTTCAACTCGGATTTATAGCGTCAATGCCATCACAGCCTTGATAGTATGCATGCGGTTTTCAGCCTCGTCAAAGACAACGCTGTGCTCACCGCTAAAGACCTCGTCAGTGACTTCCATTGAGTCAAGACCAAATTGGTCGTGAATCTTCTGGCCAATCTCGGTATTAAGGTCATGGAATGATGGCAAGCAATGCAAGAATTTGACATTCGGGTTATGAGTCTCGGCCAGCATTTGCGCGTTGACCTGGTATGGTTTGAGAAGGGCAATTCGCTCGGCAAACTTGTCTTCTTCACCCATTGATACCCAGACATCAGTGTAGATAGCGTCAGCGCCTTCTAGCGCTTCAGCGCGGTTATCAGTAATGGTAATCTTCGCGCCAGTTTCCATAGCGATTGAACGCGCCAAGCTAACCAAATCGCCCGACGGATGCAGCTGTCGCGGCGCCAAAATACGGAAATCGACGCCCATTTTGGCCGAACCAATTAGCAAACTATTAGCCATATTGTTACGACCATCGCCGACAAAGACTAGCCTTGCGCCATTGAGCTTGCCGACATGTTCCTCGATAGTCATGAAGTCTGCCAAAATCTGCGTCGGATGGAAAGTATCCGTCAAACCATTCCAGACTGGTACGCCAGCATATTTCGCTAACGCTTCGACGTTGGAGTGCTTAAAGCCGCGGAATTCAATACCGTCAAACATGCGGCCCAGCACCTTAGCAGTATCTTCGACTGACTCTTTTTTGCCTAGCTGAATATCGTCTTTACCGAGAAATTCTGGCGCCACGCCCAAATCATTAGCAGCCACTGTAAAGGCGCAGCGAGTTCGTGTCGATGTCTTTTCAAAGAGCAAAGCAACTTGTTTGCCCTCGTGAATACGGTGTGCTTTGCCCGCTTTCTTTTGTTGTTTGAGGTCGTGTGCTGTATCAAGCATCAGCCGAATATCGCTTGGCGAGAAATCTTTCAAGGTCAAGAAAGAGCGACCCTTCAGACTGGTTGGCAGCTTAGCTACCGTTGTAGTAGTTGAGTCTGTAGTCACTGGTACCACTTTGCGGACGTGTTCCTCTTGAATCATTGGTACCGCCAAGGTGGCTGCCAGCGAACGCTCCGCCGAAGTGACTCTATCAGTAACTTGCTCGTTATCCAGATCTTCACGCACCAGCGGCATGCTCATGCAGCGCGGGCCACCGCGGCCGCGGCCGAGTTCTGAACCGCTAACCTCGATAACTTCGACGCCAGCCTCGCGCAATTTAGCATTAGTGACATAGTTACGATCGTAAGTCACCACCACGCCCGGCGCAATCGCCAAAGTATTCGAACCGTCATTCCATTGCTCGCGAGCTGCCGCAATCTCATCGCCGCCGCCGCATTCAATCAGGTTAATCTTTGGCAAATGTAGCGCTTCACACAACGCTTTTTCAAGGTCATGCTGCTTGGTAATCCGCGGATAAGCTTGCCCCTCAACCTTTTCGAGGATAAACAGATTCATCTTGCCTTCAAAGTCGCGAATCTCCGGGTGGATCGTGAACTTATCGTAATCGATCATTGTGAAGACTGTATCTAGGTGCATGAATGCGTGGCTTTTCGGGATTTCGAGAGCAATAATTTTCTTGAAGTTAGAATCAGCGAACAACTCAGTTGCCATTTTCTCGATTGCCTCGGCGGTAGTGCGCTCGCTGATGCCGATGGCCATGGCTTCGCTGTTCAACACCAGCTCGTCGCCGCCCTCCATCGAGAACTTCTCATCGCGATTATACCAAACTGGGATATCGTGGCCAGCAAATCGCGGGTGATGATCAATGATATAGCGCATGAACAACGACTCGCGGCGGCGAGCTGGCCAATGCATCTTATTGATGGTCAAGCCGTTGCCAATTGTCGCGGCTGGATCGCGCGTGAAGTACAAATTCGGCATTGGATCTAGGTAGAATGGATAATGGTCTTGCTCGACCATATCGTGCAGCTGCTGGTGATGCTCTGGCGGCAAAGAAATCTCGTCTTTGCGCACACCGGCCATAATTTTGCGCACCATCTTGTTGGTCGGCATCGACAATAGGTAATCGCGCAGACTTTGAGTCACTCGACGCGAATCTTGTTTGGAAGCTGCTAGCATTTCGTCGACAAATTCTGCTTTCAAATTATCGCTGTTTAATGCCTCTGTTACCAATTCGTCCAAATACAGCACTTCGACGCCATGGTCGCGCAGAACGTTGGCAAATTCATCATGCTCTTCTTGCGCCACCTTCAGGTGCGGAATATCGTCGAACAATAAGTCCTTGAGATAATCAGGGGTAAGATTCTCGAGCTCCTCGCCCGGCCGATGCAGCAGTACAGTCTTGAGTACGCCGATTTCAGAATTGATTTGCAATGGTTTTTGATTCACGCCCACCTCCGCTATGATCTAAATGATTCATTGTTTATTTACTTATATAGTTTTCATTATATAGATTTATGCCGCTTATGCAAGCCTTTTCTCGGCTAAATCAAGTAGTCGGTGCTGTCCAATACTGCTGGATGATAGACTGCACCTGCGTTGGCTGATTTAGATGACTATTTTTATGCAATATTAGATACTGCAGCAAATACTGGTAAAATAGTATCACACTCAGTACAACGATATATGGTAGTAACAATCTACGAGTTTCATCCTTAATGTTTTTGTTCTGACCGCTATTTCTTAAATTTTTTATGTTCAACAGACGATAATTTTGGCTTTGTAATATAGATTATTTTTAATATATTATCGCTATTTTTGCTATTTATCAGCATCAAAGAACTGGCGCGCTCGCTCAGTCTTTGGATGATCCATTACTTGTTTAGGTGGACCGTCTTCAATGATGTCGCCTTTGTCAAGGAAAATCATCCGAGTGCCAACCTCACGAGCGAAACTCATTTCATGCGTGACAATCACCATGGTCATGCCCTGCTTAGCCAAATCGCGCATCACGTCGAGTACTTCTCCAATCATTTCCGGGTCAAGCGCGCTAGTCGGCTCATCAAACAGCATAACTTCTGGCTCCATGGCGAGCGCTCGAGCGATAGCCACTCGCTGCCGCTGGCCGCCCGACAGATGCTGCGGATATTCGTTGGCTTTGTTAGCTAAACCAACCTGCTCAAGCAGCTCTTTGGCTCGCCGATTCGCTTTACGATCCGATACTTTGCGTAGTTTCTTAGGCGCTAATTTGATATTATCTAGCACTGTCATATTAGGGAATAGATTAAATTGCTGGAACACCATACCGATACGCTGGCGAATTTTATTAATATTAACGTGCGGTTGAGTGATGTCAACGTCATCAACAAAAACCGATCCGTAAGTGGGTTTTTCAAGTAAATTCAAACATCGCAGCAGCGTCGATTTACACGAGCCGCTTGACCCGACAATCACT
>ERZ773056.487-NODE-487-length-20954-cov-7.130820_pt1 | contig 20954 bp, 26 predicted proteins | sample MGYA00580857_ERZ773056 | MGnify/ENA primary metagenome ERZ773056 (study PRJEB29015, sample SAMEA2737996) | human oral metagenome | biome: human oral; feature: human-associated habitat; material: dental | place: China | collected 2114 ... | reverse complement strand
TAATACCAATCTTCAGATATTCTTTCATTCCTGATTGAACTGACTTCTCTCCAGCTCCCATTAGATCCTCAAGAAGTTGCTTGAAATCAAAAATATTTCTAGACTTATTCCTAACGTACACTCTAACCTCCCTAGAAGTCTTGAAGTGTTCATCAGGAATTGGTTGTTCACCATTATTGAACTTTTGAACAGCAGCTTCTTCAGCTGAAGAGGAGATCTCCTTCATAAGAGACTGATCGCTGAAGGTTTTGATTGAGAATATCTTCTTGCCCTCTGATACTCTTTGTAGCTTGAAGATCGTCCCTTGAATGTCAGTAGCTATCTCATCTATGATTGATCCATACATGGAATTCTCTTGAGTGGCTTTTACAGAACTGCAAAGTTCCAGAAGATTACTCAAATAGTTTTGAGGATCCATTCCTTCAGGATTTACAATAGACTCGAATCTAGCCTGAGGATTGTCCTTAAGATATACTGAAGCCAGCTTGTAGACTTGATCAGGAAGTTTATCATAGAACTCCTTCAAAACAAGATGATCTGTATAGTCAGATGAGAAGATCTGGTAGAGATTACAGATAGCAGGTGCATAAGCAAGAGTACCTATCAACGTATCCATAGATGGAACGTTGTTTACTACATTAAAAGCAAAGTTATAGGGACTTGGCTGTGGCATTTGATCTGGAGACATACCTTCTTCAGGCATTCCTTGCTGTTGATCCATCATAGGTTGATTAGGATCTACTCCTTGAGGACCTGCCCCAGCCTGCATTTGTTGCATCTGTTGCATTTGGTCTTGAGGTACGATAGGGGCACTTGAACCACCATCTTCAGAGAATCTCTTATCTCCCGCAAGACTTTTCTTTAGGATACCAATAAGTTCTCCGTAGTTTCTTCCCCTTTTATGGTCTTTCAGGATACCATCTACTACCCTATTAGTCTTTTCTTCTGAATAATCATCTCCATGAGCTTGCATCATAATATTATGAGCATAGCTTCTGAACTGCTGATCATTCTCAATGTCTCCAGCACTGAAAGTCCTATTTACCTGTTCAGTAAGTTGAGTCTGCTTGAAGACATGGGCTTTCTTACCTTTTATTATTACTACTACAGGGGTAGGATAAGAAGTAGATACACTGACACCTATCCTAATCTCTCCTTCCTTATATTCCACCTTATCTCCACTCAGTGTTCCAACATAGATACCATCTTTAGTATCTGACATGATTGGAGAAGAAACCCAAGGATCTACTGAGAAGTAGAAAGGATTATCGCTCCACCCTTGGATAAAGTCATCTCTCTCAACTACTAGAGGAGCACTTGGATTCAAACTTCCATTGTTAGACTGTCTCCTTCCAGGGGCAGGTTTTCCATCTATTCCTGAGATGATAGAAGTATCTTTTGAAAGAGGAATAGTATCTTCTCTTACTACTTGGTTATCAGCAAAAGCTCTTGTCCTAAGAGTCTTTCTTCTCCTCCTTAGTATATCGTCAAAATTTGCATTCATATATTCACTTGTACCTGCGTTGATTTCATTTACTCCTGAAAATCTTCGCAGTATTTTATTTCTAGTTCCCATTAAAATACTTCTTTGGTAAATTCAGCTTTCACATAATCACTGAAAGACTTGTCTCTCTTCTTATCAGCTTCTTCTACTTCCTTGACTAACGTCTTGTAGTCATCATCAAATGCAGGAGAGAAGTGATACTTCGTCCTAGCTTTATTTACTAGTTCAACTCTCTCCTGAGATAATTTATCTAGTTTATCCTTTATCTCCCAAGTATCTTTCTCAGTAAGATTCTTTTTAGTATAGACTGATAGGAACTCTCTAAGTTGACCTTTCTCTCTGGTAGTTTTCCATCCATAGTATCCATCCATAGATTGAAACTCTATCGTTTTAGTATTAAAGTCAAAATTTCCATTTGCATCTTCAGGATAGACTCTAATTATGCAGAAATACTCCATATGTAGTTCAATTTATTGTATATTTTAATTTGATTCTCGTTAGGTTATTCTCGTCACTCATGTATAAGGGAAAATAGTTTAAGTTCACTGAAGGAAATTGAGAATTAGATTTGAACTGTCAAGATGTCATGGTAAACTTTTATAGATATTTAACTATATTGGAACGAAAAAAAAATATCTTCTCACTGCAATGAGTAAGAAAATAAATAGATTTTAACTGCATGCTCTTTGGAGAAAATTCTAGAAAAACTAAGAAAAGAAAAATCTTAAGAGAATGTTCTAGCCTTGCACATGCTCACTTACATGCGCGCGGTTATTGCGCGTGGCGCTCAGTGTGCAGGGGCGGGAGCATGAGTACGCTTACGCGCGCGCGTTATAAGCGCTCTATAATCTCTGGATCTCTCCGTCTCGGTTTGTGTCTTTGTTGCCACAAAGCCTCGCCTACGAGATTTATCGTTTTAGGGGGGGGGGTTGTTAGGGGGATCAGCGCTCGATTGTCTTAGGCCAAGTAGTCCCGGGCGAGTACATCTACGCAGAGTAAATTGGCTTTCTTTGTTTAGTCTCCTTTCTCTTCTCCTTTTCTTTTGTCAAACTTTTCTTTTCGTCGTCTCTATTCCTCCCTTTTTTCTTTGCCCAAGTCCATTTTAACAAATTTTTAACGTATTTTGGGTCAAGTTACGAGTGGGAACAAAAGTCTCTCCGAAAAGTTTGACAAAATTCTACACCAACAAGGGTGTGTGCCATGAATCCTATATATGGGGACGTAACTTGCTGATTATCAATACACTTCAAAAATCAACTTCTGGCAGTAACAAAATCTCCCAAGAAATCGACAGTTTAGGTCATTTTCCGATGACGCATTTTAAGGCCCCTATTTTCGACGATCTCATGTCGAGTGATACTCCCTATCCACTTTTGGTAGAAAGTGCAACAGAGAGCCTCTGAGTGGCCTTAAACGCGATGATATGGGTCATTGTCGATGTTTATGGCCAACTGTGCGTGCAGTGTGTGCAAGGGCATGAGTGTGCACGCTCGAATACGTGCACATATGCGTTCCAAATATCGTGCCATTATATTTTATTAAAACTAGGAATTTTAATTATCGTTAATTCCAAACCCCACTAAGAGTCCAATTGTGTCAGTCAGAATTAAGTACATGAAATACTAATTGAGGACAAAAAAAAAAGAAGCTATGGGAACTTTTACATTCCCATAACTTCAGTATTAAATAGTTTACCTCCGCAAGTACACCTTGCATTTGGATTTGTTTTTTCTATGGTACTTCCGTGGGATAACCTACGTCCCAAACCATCATCAAGCTCTACGATGTATCCACATCTGTCGCATCTTCTTACTGTGTTTTTCATTTCAAAGTCCTCAAATATCTATTTCTAATTCTATAGGAACATGATCAGAGTATCTTATGTCATCTCTTATTTCCGATCTAATCACTTTATCTATTAGGTTTTCTGACACCAGTGAGTAGTCTATTCTCCACCCCCTGTTGTTCGAGTATGAGTCATTACTGTAACTGAACCAACTGAATGTCCTCTGTTCAGGATGTAGATGTCTGAAACTATCTACCAGCTTTCCCTTAGAGAGGTAAGACTCTATTCCAGATCTCTCATAGTCCTTAAGCCCCGGCATAGTATTTCTATCTAGGTCTAAGTTGTAGCAATAGTCTATTTGACTCCTGACTACATTTAGATCCCCCATTACAACTAATGGCTTATCTCCCATTCCATCAGTAAGTTCCTTAAACTTACCATCCCAGAATTGCCTAAGTACGTCCTTATTTCCAGAATTAAGTGTGTATACAGTAATAAAGTGAAACGTATCAAACTCCAGATGGATTATTCTACCACTACCATAAGTATCTTCTAGAGTTGGGGTCTCTGACTTAATTACACGGCCTAAAAGTTCTCTCTTAAGTAGGATCCCTACTCCTGCATATCCCTTCTTAAATTTATTCTCGCAGTGATACCTTACATATTCAGGAGTAAATTCGTCAGTATATTTTCCGAATCTATCCCTATTAGCCTTTGTTTCCTGAAAGCATAAAAGATCGGGATTAAGAGTCCCCATAAGAACTCCTAATCCACCCTTCTCACAGAATGCTTTTATACCGTTTACATTGATGCTTACCAGTTTCATACTAATTAAACAGCATCTTATAATTCCTAAGGAACTCGTTCAATGTCTTGTCTTGTGGATATGTATCCTTTATCTTCATCAGCAGTAAATAAATATCCGCAGACTCATTTCTATCAAGTAAGATTCCTTCTCTCTTTCCAAGTTCTCCGTGTATCAGTACCATAATTTTATGTATTATTTCTTGTTTTTGTTAGTGCATAGTCATATACTCGTACATGATGTAAATATGCTGGCCACCTTACTCCAGCAGGTCTAGTTGCCGAATTAAATTCGTAAGTCCGTCCACCGACTCTTAGTGGAGAGCTGTTAACTATCTGTCCTTCAATCTTGGTGAAGTTATTTCTTCCGTCGAATACATAATCCATATGAATGTACTCCCCTCTCATTGTTATGGCATATTCTCCCTCAATGGAGTATATGACATAACTCCACTTATTTACAGGATGTGAAGCTGTTTGAGCAGTTTGTGTGGTCCATGAATTCGTATTTATTGTTTTTGTGACTAGATCGTTCGCTGACCAGTGAAGATTTCCCGGACAATTATTTCCAACTGTTCCAGAGACACATCCAAAAAGTATTGCGTTTAGTGATGGAGAAATCGACTTAAAGAACAGTTCCACTGTACATGGCTTTCTATTGTCCCAATGGTCTTTCCACCAAGGCTTAAAGTCATTCAGGTCTATACATCCATTTCTCATGTCCATGCAGTCTCCATGAGTACCATCGTAATAAATAGGAATACTATCAAGGATAATTGGATTAAAGTTTCCAGTGGTATCAATTATTCTCCCATCTACAACTCTTACGTCTAATACTACTCCATCGTCTGTCTTTGATGATTGATTATATACGTGTACCATAATTACATTTTGTATACATTATGATAGGTATTCCATCCACCTATGTATCCACCATGTGTATGAACAGAGTCTTCATTTGGATCATAGATACTTGAAGCAAAACATGTCGGATGTCCATCTTCGAGTCTTACCCACTTATTTTTATCAATGTAGAACATTTCTCGATATGCAGTATTTTGTCCACATGCATAGTGTATTCTCCCTTTTCCGACATAGTTGAGATACCCACCAAATCCAGTTACTCCGTGTCCAGGTTTTGGTAGTTCCACCGACTCTTTAGTTCTGAGATTGAACCTTATGAACTTATCAGAAAAATTAGTACCTACATTAAGAGCTCCGCAAGTAATGTAGACATTCTCTTCCCCATCAAAGGTTACATTTGGATATCTAAGAGGAACAGGAAGTGTTGAATATGATAAGAACGTCATAGTCTTTGGGTCTATCTCATATACAACATTTGTAGGAGAAGCGTTTGTTGTTCCACCAAAAGTATATATCTTAGAATTCCAAACTACCGGATAGAATTGTCCGAGCCTAAATCCGTCAAGGAGAGCCGCACTTGCGAATTTTCCAGGTACTTCTATATTAGATAATCCTCCACTTAGGAAATACATATAAACAGATCTAGATTCGTCGCAGGAAATTGAATATGCAGAGTCATTTTGAACATCAATAATTAATTTGGAGTAATTACCATGTAAACCAAATATTCCAGTATTTAACCTTTCATATCTTTTATCCTTTACATGATATTTCCATAAGTTATCAGCTCCGTGTTGAATATAGTGGTTTCCATTAAGGAAGACTCCACTGGAATAGCTAAATACCGGGGAATTTGTAGTAGTATACCAATTAAGGGTCAATGGAGTTTTTGGGTCAGAAATCTCCGAAGGGGAATTTGTATTAACTATCGCTGGCATCTTGGATCTCTCTTATCCTTTTGTATGTCGTAGTCACACCTTCTATTAGTTGATCGAGTCCGCTATAAATACTTCTTCTGTTTCCTAGTAAAATAACTAGTTCCATGAACTTCCCCAATCCTATGTCACTGATCGCCTCTTTAACATCTTTCTTACTAATCATAATTTATTTAAATCTATTATAGTCAAGGGACGACACTCCAAACTTAATTATAGCATAGTCGTAATCCCCAGGCTTGTAAAACTTCTTTAGATTTATCTCTAATATATGTGAGTCATTTATCTTGCATGCATCTGATATAACGTCCTGAGTAATCTTGTGAACATTGTCCAAGTCTCTACTCCAGTAATTATTCTTGAATAAATAATATATGGTGAGATAATATATCTCACCATACGTTATCCAAGGGCAATTCTTTACAGGATCTGCAAATATGAGTTGCTGCTTCAACTGACTCTTGAACCTAACTGTCCACGGATTATCATAGACAGTTTTAGTTCTTGTATTCATGCCATGAGCCGTATTTATAGATACTAACTCATCACACTTAATCACCATCTCTAACCACTTCTCATCATTATCGAAATTGAAAGACGCAGTCGATATCCAGTCATTTACGTTACTCATATATCTATACCAGCCAAGTCTCGTAGAGATTTTTTAAGATCCCCCTCAAAATTGGGACGAAGCTCCTCTGGAACCTCAATAATTTCTCCCGAATATAAATCACCACCAAATATAAACGGTGAATGATTTTCATCTCCAGTATATACTTTGAACCATCCCTTCTTACCGTAGATTCCTAATTCCTCCCTAACTTCCCACTGATTAGTGTTTATAACAAGAACTTGGTCTCCGAATATCTCTAAAAACTTCTCTACTATATTATCACAGTCTGAGGATGTTGCATCGATCACGAAACCTCCGAAATATTTACTTACAGATCCGAATCTAGATTTCCACTTATTAGCCTCACTAATCAATCTATCACAAGCACTCTTATCTTTTAAGTCTATTTCAGAGAAACAGTAGAATATGGCGTCAGACTCCCCTAATTCCTCTTGATTGATTCCTTCAGAGATCTGTTCAATCAAATTTATCCTTTCACTATCTTTTGCTCCAGTGAAGAATGAGGAGAGATCTTCCCACTCACTAATAACTCCCTTAAAACATTCCTCCGCCAGATCTTTCGATCTATTGAAATATTTGAATTTAATAGACTCTCCGGGAGAAATACCAAGGGACTGATGAGGATTATATAAAGACAGTATCCTGCACTTATTATACTCGGCAATAATTCTTGCAGCAGTTGTCTTTCCAGTTCCAATACCTCCTTTTATAATCACAACTGGGTACCTCGTTTCGGTTTGATTAGGGAAGATTTTCTCAAGTTTTTTCTTCCAGAATGGGAACAGGCGGTCCCTGCATATTCTATTTAAGTATCTATCCCAGCTTACAAATTGATCTATGGTTGGTGGGACAATACTATACTCAACCAGATTTGGAATCTTATTATAGTTCTCCATTTTACTCTTATATTATTATTCCATTATAGTCTTCCACCCATTAACATAGTCCTCAAGACTAGATTTATCAATCTCCTCGAAAATAGGTGTTGCCTCATTATATTGTTCCATCATTTGTTTTCTATTAGCGTATCCTTGAATTTATTTATTATCTCTGTTCCGGCTCTTCCTTCTTTCTCCTCGTATTCAGCGTACGAATATACATAAGATCTTTCGACATTACTATATCTGTCATAGAAATCTTTTGATGGTACATAGAAAAGACCTTCATTTGTCCGGATCCAATAGCATCTACCAGGATTACCCCGCCTACTCTTTGCTATATTGATAGTACCACAGGGGACTCTAGAAAATGAAGCATCCTTATCAGGCTTCTTACCAAGAGTAATAACTAAGTCAGCTACCTGATACTTTCTACCACTCTCTGCAAGGGCTTCCATTGGAATAAGTTCAGAGCTTGCATAGCTAGTCTTAATCTGAGAAGCTATGAACACTAATTTCCCCTTATTGGAGATCTTTGTCATATTGTCATATATGAGCCCTCCTTTACTATACATAGACTCCTCATCACTTGCCCCTTGGAAGTTACTGTCGTAGTCAACCATGAATATGTCAAATTCATCAACCCTACTCATAATAGCCTCAATATATTGTTCAGAGGTTATGGAATTGGCAGGGAGGATTGTAATGTTTAGGTTACTAAAATGACTTCTATACTTCTCCAGATTTCCAAGTACATCCGACTCAATCTCCCTCTTTGACTTCCTTTCTAATTGACACATTGCCCTTACCATTATGTCATCCTCTTGGAGGTCTCCTAGGACTAGATAGTGAACTCTCTTTCCTTGAGTTATAAAATTAGTAGCCTCCGACATAAGAAAGAGGCTTTTACCAGTGGCAGGGGCCCCAGCTACAACGACTACTGCTCCACCTGGATACCCCCCACCAGTAAATGAATTGTTTATTACATCATACCTACTCTTTGCGCTAGATAGATTCTTACGGGCAACAATATCCGTAAGATCCACCTCAGATCCCTTCAGGATAATGAAGTTGTCAGAATAGCTTGTCTTATATTCAAACTTCTTAGCTTCTTCCAAATACTTTATCATGCTGTCTGGATGCTTGGATCTACAATAACTATCTATTCCTAAATAACAAATCTCTTTTAAGTTCTCTACAAACGGTTTTGACTGAGTAATATCGTAATCTTGAAATTCTTTTATCTTAGAGTATATCTCTACGGCCTCATCCAAAGACTTTCCATCACTCTGTAGAGTTAGTAGAAATCTTGCCTCAGTAAGGTCTTTATATGCATACTCTTCAATAAGATTGATTAGTCTTGTTATTAAGGTATTCTTTCCATACAGGAATTTTGATCTATAGTACATCTTCACTAAGGATATATTCATCTTAGCCTCACTGAAAACGAATCTATTGAACATTCCATACAAAAGAGTAGTGTTAGTAAACTCCATATTATACTGATAGTTTAGCTATGTTCTTGATTTTTTCTACTTGATTATTCTGGACCTCATTGATCCCATATTTCTTCTTGATATATTCTTTGACTTCTTTCATTTTTTCGTCATCACTCCCACCTACCGAATTAAAATAGGAGGCTGCATCACCAAAGACTGCATCTAGTCCATATTCAGTCAGTTTATCTCCATTCTTTACTTTATGTAGAACATTAGTTTGTATTGGTGTGTAGGTTATTAGACGAATCTTTCCAGGTATAGATTCTTTCATCTTCCTCAATCACTTTTAAATCGCTGTCTCCGTAGTATTCTTTTATCAGCTTGATCCTTTTAAAGAGATCTGCTGAATAAATCGGAGCTTTTCTAGCAGGGAAGATATTGTAAACTTCAAATTCTTTAGATCTTGTGGCTCGACCTATTGCTTGGAAGACCACGTTTGCAGACTTTGAGTATAAGGTTATGATCTTATTGAGGGATGGAAAGTCTAGAGAGTTATAAGATGACTTCGTTCCAATTATAAGTCTGATTTTTCCAGACTCAATCTCTTCTCTAGCCTCATCTAATTTCATTTCTCTAAGTTTCTCTCCATTCTCAAACACTTCAAATCCTCTACTACTGATACACATCACTGTATATCCTAGCTTCTTGAAATAGTTCTTTATCCAGAAATCAATGACAGTAAGCCTAGGCATTGGAATATATATGAGATCCTTACTAAAGCATATACTCTGTAGTAGATCACAAAGTCCTTTATCAGTAAACAAGTCATAGACTATCTCAGAATAGTCATAGTACCCTTCAGTATCGTCCAACCAGTCGAAATTGAGAGTAGACTTTACATGTACCATCTTTACTGAGAACTTATCTGGCTTAGAGTATACTGATGTGAATGAGTAGAATCCGATTAGATCTTTGTTTCTTCCAATAAGATCAATGTATTTCTTCCATTCTTTGTTATTTTTCATGGCAATCATGCCATCATCTACTCTTAAGGGAAGAGCCTCTTTCTTATCGGTAGTTGCAGAGAATCCATAAATATACTCTACCCCAGTCATACATTGCGTAAGATGAGTCTTAAAGGTTTCTGTCACACAATTTTCTACCTCATCTGCAAGTATCCACTTTACATTCTTCCAATAGTCGTTACTCTTGTCATATTTTTTAGACCTTAGGAATCCATTGATATTTAATATGTTTATGTTCGAATCATAATCGAACTTACTGATGTCTTTTCCGAACAAAGATTTTATCCTACTAATGACTGTATTTTTAGATAGGTCACTAGCAGTAACAATTAGTATATTTTCTTCTCTTTTATTAGCTATCCAGTCACCAATCGTAGCAATTATCTCTGTCTTTCCATAAGATGTATAACATTGAAACAATCCCCTCTTACTCTTAAGAAGATCGTTCAAGTCATTGTTCTGAGTCTTCGTTAGGTTATTAAAGAAGAATCTTGGAAAGTCTGTTTTGAAATAACTTTCAAGTATTTCCACAGACTCTTTGTTCATACCATTCCGAAATACCTCCAATATAAAAGGGGCAAAGCCAGACCTAAATACGAACTCATTGTCTGACCTTATCCTTTCAAATAAGTAATCTTCAGTTTTCTCAGACACGAACTTCTTAGTCCAATACTGATACTTAACTGATTCCTTGAAGAATTTGAATCTACCTTTTTCGTGCAGTGGAAGTTTTATTACGAACCTCCACTGACTAATCTTCTCTACTTGATAAAACTCCATTATTGATTAATTTATTGGATTCCCTTAGTCTTCTCTGAATCCTCAATTCTCCTATATATCTCCATCAAAGTAAGTGCTTCAATATCCGAGGATTGTGGCTTGTCGTTATTTACAGAAAATCCTTTGTAGTTAGCTATAAAATTAGTTAGTCTACTATTATTGATTAATTTGAGTGTCTTGTCACTATTCTCAAGTACAAGAAGTGCTGCATAAAATACAATCTTCCTATTTCCAACGTTATCGTTCAATCTATTTATTACATAATCCCTAAATCCATCATATCCTCCGCAAGTGATATGACTAGAGAATCCTGCACTCAAAATCGGCGTAAAGTTAGGAAAAGATGTCGACTTAATGTAGAAGGCTGACATCTTGAAGAGTATTTTCCTGAAGAAGGCTGAGAATGAATTTACATGAGTAAGTCCAGTCAGTCTCTTCAGTGTATATATCATTCCAGCTGAGTAGAAGATATTCGATGAGTTCAGTTTTACTGGAATATTCATCCTGAATCCCTTGTCCCTAAGATGTCTCTTAGCCATATTCATGGTCTCACCTATTTCAGGTTCAACGTCTTCTTTGACTGTCTTCTGGCTATTGTAGAGGATCTTACTGAGATACGGATTATAAACTGAACACTTGTTTCCAACAATAAAGTAGAGTATGTCAAGAACTACCTTTGTATACTCCCTATACTGAGGGTACTTCATGTAAAGATAAGTAAGTGGACATATGAGTACTCTGTACTGCATCAATCCAACGAACTCAGATCTATTAGGATCTTCATCGACCTTCTCTACATTAGACGAGTAATTGCTTACTATTCTATTAGTAGAGAACATGTCCTTAAGATCCTTCCCTACATCGTCTTTTAAGAGGAATCCTGGCTCTAATTTCATCGTAGGATCTACTCCACAATAGATTTCGTATGCACTTCTAGAAAGCCTTCTAATGGCCCTAAGAGTGTCTATTAGCCACCCCTCATATTGTTGGAAATTCTCGTCATTATTGGCCTTAAGGTTCTCCATCCTTAGGGTAAGATAGACCATATATTTACTGAGCTGCACGATACTCGTATCGAAAATAGTAACATCAGCAAATTTACCTGACGAGTTCATCTTGACTGTACTTGCTGGAATGAAAGATCCCTTAGCATCAGGATCATCCTTGTTTATGAAGTACTTGTTGTAATTATCAACTAGGTACTTGAACTTCTCGTCTAGTGATGGAGTCAATACCATTCTTAATCAATCCAAAAATTAGTGCTACTGTTAGGACACTGACCAGGTTTATAGCAGCTCCTTTCACAAAATCTTTTACCTTCATATCCTTAGTCTGTCAAAAAATTCTTTTGTCTTTTGATCCAGAGGAACTAGAGTCGCTGAAGATCCATCAACTGCAAATTGATACCTTAACTTCTTATTTGTATACTTAGACATCAAAGTTGAGAAGTCATCAGCTAACTTCTTAGCATCTCCACCATTAGTTGCAAATTCAAAAAGTATCTCTTTGAACCTAGTTCTTACCAATGCAGATACCTGAATACGACTCTCCTTGTCAAATTCATGTCTGTTTTCTAGGACTTCAGGAACTATATCCTTCTCAACTTCAGTCCTCTCATCTTCGTTAGGAGCCATGTATGTTACCTAATAAAAGTTTATTTATAAGCGTCTCTTCAGGATCCCTACCATCAGAAGGAACTATCCCAATATCCGCATAATTAACGAAATTTCTTATTCTCTCTTTTATACCTATAGACAATTCAGTCTTATCCATAAATATCTTTATCTTATCTGGTATGTATGATCTCAGCATCCAGATCTGATAGTCTGTTATAGATGATCCGAGTACTGCGAAGGGAGTGTATTTTGGATATAAAATAAGACATGCAATAGCGTCGAACACTCCTTCACATATGATTATATTTTTGTTTTCTTTCTTTTCTATGATGTAAGCTGGCTTATGATCTATTGGAGGGGAGAAGTATTTTATCCTGCTCTCACCATCTATCAGTCTTATTTGATAGTAGACCATCTCTCCTTTGAAGAAGAACGGTATCACTGGATTATGTCCTGAGAATCTGATCCCAAGAGGATGATACAGATTTTCAAGGAGATAGTGTCTCTTCTTACGTAAGTAGTCTACTCCCTCCTTATCATATTCAGGAAATGAATTGAATAGGTCATATGTCCAATATGGATGGTTTAAATGAGATACTTCTATCCCACTCATATCCTGAGGACCTATTGGCTTTATTACGGTCTTTATCCTATCATTATTGGATATAAATACACTATTACATACGAAGCATCTCCCAAACTCTAGACTTTTATCTATCCAAAACTTTAGATTTTTATAGCTTGGATCCTCTTTCTGTTTTTCTTCCCTACATACAGGACACATTACTGCATAGTCATCCTTCTTCTCCTGAAAGAGATTTTCATCTTTCATAGAGTCTACGTATGACTCAAGATCTAGGATATATAAGGGATTTCCCTTTCCAGTCTTTCCAGCACTTACTATTCCATCCATGAAACTTGATTACTCATTAATAAATTAAAAGAGGAGGGTTATTTACCCTCCTCGCTTTTTGGTTCTGACTTACTCTTCTCAACTTCAGCGATTAGCTTTTCTAGGCTTTCCTTCAGTCTCTTATTGTCTTCCGTCAGCTTGCTGTTCTTAGCTGTAAGACTCTTAATCAACTGATCGTTATCACCAATAGTCTTCTTGTACTCAGTGTTCTCCTTCTCAAGTTCTGCAAGACTATCTCTAGTCTCCTTACTTTGATTGTCGATGATACTGAGTCGAGTTTTAAGAGAGTTGATTTCCTCTTCCTTAGCGTTGATAATCTTTACGCTCTCAAGATCACTTGTTCTCTTATTGAGTTCTTCTTGGTAATCAGACTTAGCCTTTTCGAGTTCCTTAGTCTTCTTCTTCAGATTCTTTTCCAGATCTGCGATAGTAGCCCTTAGCTTCATAGTCTCTACGTCTTTAACTATGATCTCATTGTAGTCCTTGTCTGGATCAATCAACTTCTTCGTAGCTTGTTCAACTGTAGAGAAACAGTATTCAGATGCACCAGGTACTCTCTCAACAATTTGAAGATCATAAGGTCCTTCGATGATAAGACCAATCTGCTCATTGTTTCCAATACTCATAACTTTCTGAACAAGGTCTTGTGTAGCTGTCAGCGCTTTGTCACATACCTTTCCAGGAAGTACGATGATACTCTCATTGTCCATCGGGATGTTTATCGTCCCGCTCATTGCGTTTAGTATTCTCATTATTCTTATTTAGCTAAATATAGATAACTTCATTATATTCTCTCCTTTCTTGATTGTTTTGTTAGGTCGCAATGTAAGAAGAATTTTTACATCCTCCTTATCTTCTCCAGTGTAATTGAATTTCTTAGTCAAGTTTCCAAAGACTGTATCCATTAATCTAATCTTTATTCCCTGATCAGTTAATTCTGATAGTATCCTATAGAATAGATAGAATACATATGAAAAATTATAACTGTTGTAGAAACTAGATATATCACTGTCTCGAAGTATGAATCCATTTTGGATCTTAATGAAAGATAGTGTATCTCTTAGTCTATACAACTGATAGTAATAATCATTCAGCTTAACTAGATACTTCTTACTAGTAAGGAAAACTAGTGGAGGCTTTACCATGAACAATGGATATGACCTCTCCTTACAGGAGGTTCTCATTGGAATAAAATACTTGACCTTATCAATAAAAAAATCTTTGAACTTTTCCTGATTTTCATCAAGTAATTCAAAGAATGTCTTAAGTCTAATTTCCTCCGTACTGTCTAAAATCTCTTTTCCACTCATATTTTTCTATGAACCATTTTTCCAATATAGAGGGAGTAAGCCCAAGTAGACAAGAGTGTAACGCGTTTTTCATGTTTGGGAAAACATCCTCACGGGTCTTAACTATACGAGTATATTAACGTTTGACTCTATCCGTTGGTTTTGAGTTTTGTTACTCAAAACACAACTACTAGAGTTGTAGCGTATGTATAGCATACTAATCGTATACTATATTATACTAAACGCGTTTTTATAGTTAAGGGTTTTAGCCCTGGTATTGCATGCATTTTTTGACGTAAGTAATTGATAGTCTTACAGTTACCGAAATAATCAAGTGTTAACCAGAACAACGTTCTAAAGTAGGTAAAAAAAAGTAACCAAGGGCGCAAATACCCTTGGTTTGGTGATTACTTTAGGAGTTCATTTATTTTCTTGTCGTTCTGAACTACTGAACCATTGCCATCTGACAGTATAAGATCTTTATCGAATAGGAGATTACTTATAAACTCTCGTCCTTTCTCAGTAAACACTAGTGATTTGGCATAAAATCGTAAAGTTCCATCGGGATTGTACACTGGGATGTCCTTTAAGTTTCCGTACCCCTCATTTTCATATTTGTACGTAAATCCATAGGAACTTCCTCCTCTTGACAGCTTTCTGATGATTCCAAGTTTCAAGAGGACTTTGTTCAACTTCTGGGCAGTCATTCCAAAACTCCTTGACAGTACAGTAGCAGTCATCATCTCGTTTTTACTGAGTATCCTGTCGTAGTGATCTATCTTAGGCTTCGACTCTTCAAGTTCCTTCTGGGCATCTTTTCTAAGTTTCCTTTCATTAACTAGGTCTGTAAGGATTTCAATCATCTTCTGAGGATCACTGAGGACCTCTTCCAGCTTCTCTCCAGTAATATATGCTCCATGCTTCCTAATAGATGGGAGAACTTCTCTAGTAACCCAATCTCGGAATCTCTCGGCCTCTGGCTTTCTACTCTGAAAGATACATGAGTACATGTTACCCTCATCTACATACGTACCCAATCCGCCTTCAGTTGTCAAGCTATATATTCCTTGACCAGACAATCTACTCTTTAATGAGGTCTGGTTTGATATTTCAAGTATTCTTATTAGATCATTCAGTGAAAATACTACTGTCCCGTCCTCTAATATCGCTGTTCCTAACTTAGAAAATTCATTGCTAGAAAATGATTTCTCAATTATGTTCATCTCGTACAATTTTTATTAAAGTATTGAATATTTTTCTATTTCTATCACTCTCATTGTTATCTCTAACTTTCATAATAATTTCAAGTACGCCCACTATACCAGTAAACCAAGAGAATCTGTTCCCGGTAGCTGAGTCCGTCTTTACCATCTTATCCCTATTCCAAATGCTGATCTTACTAAGAAGGTTTTTTGTAGGTATAGAGAATACGTTTGATATTTCTGTTATACTAAACAAAGGAAAACGGGCATTCGTATTATATATAGGAATATAATTCTCCCCTACATCCATCAGTCCATAAAGAATTGGAAGAAGATTCTTATCGATGAACTCCGTATTAAAATTGCTCTTATGCCTAATTACTACTTCTAGGGGGGGATCATAGGTACAATCTAAGTACCCCCCCTCAAGGTAGTTTTTGCTGCATATGTACTGAAATACCTTATCTGACTTCCTAGATATATCTTCAAATCTTGACTTAACAAATATAGAAGTTAGTCCGAAACTATCTATAAACAATTCTCTATGTCTATCTATAGTTTCTTTTATTACGCTTTCTCTATCTACCCCTTTTATTAGATTATTTGTATTAGGGTTCCCTATTATTTTTGATAAATCCTTTACATTGAAATAAATCTTTCCACCTGCCTCTATCTTTCTTATACTATCTAGATCCTTTTCATCTAGGTTCATTTTATTTACCCTTCTTCCCAAACAGGGACTTATATAATATCTTAGTGTTGTTGTTGTAGAACTTGCAGTACAACTTCGCTACCCAATTAGAAGTTACATTGACTAGAACAAGCTCTTTGAATTTCTGTGGGCCAACTAGATTCGGATTAGAAATCCCGAAGTATTTGTAGAACGTAATAGACATCTCTGTCAGGCTCAGGTTAATATCTCCACTATTTATCATGCTGTCAACAATAAGCTGCTGAGCATTATACATGAGAGAATTGAGACCCTGCTGAGTAAGTATTCCAAACTTAAATCCTTTCTTAACTAAGAAGTATGGATTCAAGTAGTCAAGCATTAGAGTTAGACCGACTTGCCTAAACTCCAGTCCATTATTATAAGTCACTATAGTCGGTTCATTCTTATTTAGTTTTGTAAGGTCATTGTTCAACCTTATCAGTATTTCTTTTAATGTCATAAGAATAGATTTTAGATAAAAAAGATAGTCACCCACCCACAAAACTATGTGAATGGGTGACGTATTTTACTTATTTGTTAGGATCTTAATGTCCTTACCGAGGAACTTTACCATCTGGTATAGATACTCCGTCACTCCAAGTTCTGGGGATCTGTTTCCCATTTCCTCAGAATCCTTAGCCAACTGGATCATCCTGGACATTGGATTATCTATTCCATTGAAAAGATCTCCCTCGAAGAAGTCATAATCTCCTTTTATCGTATCGTAGATTGTCCAAGATCTTGCATCATCTATAGACCTTGTCATCTTGGTTGCAAAAGGTACGAAAGACTTACTGAATGATGTCGTGTCCTGTAAGATGTATTCAACCATTCCATTAGGAAGATCAAATCCGTTCTCTTCGTTGTCAGATACCTGATAGTACCAAATATCGATTCCAGCCACAGCCAAGAGGTATTTAGTGCACAAGAACTCGGTTAGAGTAAATGTGTCTTTATTCCTAAGTTTGTTTACAAAGACCTTATCAGATACCGCAATTGAGATCGTATCTAGGTTATCCTTCAGGAACTTTGTTAGATAGGCCATCGCCTTTGAATCATCCTCCACATCGACAAAACGTGCCCTTGACAAAAAATCTGCTATACTCGTATCTTGGATAGCTTTTACCTTTACTAATGTTACTTCTAAGTTCATTATATTCTTTTATTATTGTTATTATTTTCTTAGTGTCATCATTAATAAAGGGTTTTAGCCACCGATCCGTGCTCCCTCTTACTTAACTATTCGAGGTCTTGATGGGATTCCAGATTCAATAACAAGTCTATTCTCATGTTCTTTATCTTCTAGGACATAATAAATTCTTTTACAAACTTCAACTATATAGGACAATTTGTAAGTCAAATCTCTACAAATGAATTCATTATCCATAGATATGTCTATGTCCTCTACAGAGAGTATGTCTAGTAGAATATCTTTTGCCTCTTTCTGCGTAATTTCCAATGTAGATACTCTTCTTATTGACTTACGAGGAATGATGTCAACTCTTCTATCATTCTCATATATGACGACTGCACAGCCATGATTCATCATATCTACGACCGAAAATTCTTCACATTCGAAAATTCGATCTACCCTACCTTTACGATCTTTCCAATAACTTCGGTATTTTTCTGAATCTGTCCTACAATCGTCCTCGTCGTCCCAATAATCATAATATTCATCATCTCCGTCCCAGTCCCCGTCTTCAAGTTCTTCACAATCCTCCCAATCCTCCCAATCCTCACAGATGTATCTTCGATAACAATCTGGTTTATAGTAGTATGGATACTCCTCAAAAAATATCTTATCTATTCCTACCCAGACCTCATTCAGATCATTAAGTAGAATGCAAATGAATAGTCCATTACTTTCGTTTATCGAAATATCCCGACAATAATATAGAAGTCCACCCAAACTATCGTGAGTTCCATATGGCTTAAATACGGCTTCCCCTAATCCGAAGTCAAGTTTTGCGACAATGTTCTTTCCGTCTCCACTAAAGAACTCTAGAGCTTCGTCTTCTCCATCTTCTCCATCTTCTCCATCTTCTGACTTACTTTTTATAACTAACTCCTTGTCAGTGAAGTCTGGAAAATCATAGGGAGAGATTTCTTTTCCAAACGGTTTGGCGTACCTCTCCGATAGTAAACTACTATCACATATAGCAGTTAATTCGATCTTTTCTTTTTCCATTTTCTTATTGTATTATTTGTTATATAAGTATTGGGTACTGATGATAATATCCAACTAATTTTACGGACCTAGGCGGACGAGTTGACTCCATCCCAGTATACTCCCCACAAAGTAGGCTAGTAAATAGCCCTCCTACATAATCTCTTGCTATAACTTTACTTTCTAATTTAGATAGGTTATATTCTATGATCGTCCCCTCATCTCCATTTTCACGAGTAAATACGTAAAATATACTCCTCATATAAGGAATAATTCCCTCTAAGCGTAGACCCTTGAGGTACTCCGGATCACAGTACTCTCCTCCAACACCCATAATGTTTCCGAATGCGTTGACATATTCGCTGAATTCCATTTTAGTCTCATCCCTAACATAGAAATTCATCTTCTGATTTGTTTCTTCATATTCTATGAATCCTGGCTTTCCTTTTAGTTTTCCTATAAGATACCCATCCCTCTTATTTCCGAATATTTCTAAATCACCCGTTCTCAGGATTGAATTTTTGTCCTCACTCTTGTCTATGATGAATCTCGGAAAATCAAAGTAGAAGATTACCCCAGCCTCTCCAATGGACAGAGAAAGAAGTCTTCTCCTTCCATTAAGGTAAATATCCTCGCATACATATACGTAGATATTGTAGTCTGGGTTGTATCCTAATGGCTTAAACCTGGCCTCTCCCATTCCATAACTAAAGTCGAGAACTAGGTCCTTTCCGTCGGAGTGGATCCAGTTTACTCCGTATTCATTATTGTACATTTGTGAGAAGTCAAGGTTCTCTATAAATCCCGAAACATCTCGGTCACTCTCATTGATGAAGAAGTATCTCTTATCACTGTCAAAAGACATGTTTAACTGCCTACCATTACTTATCTTATCAAACAGGCTTCTCCTGTATCTCATATTTCCTCCTGACAAATGTATAATAATCAATGTCCTATTCATCATTTCAATTGTATTCAATGAGGATATAATTTCCTTACCTACCTTAAAATCTATCTCTATTCTCATTATTTCTCCTAATTTTGACTTTAAATAATCAAAATCGAAGTCGTACCCAATTTTTTCTAGAACGTTTTTGCAATGGTCGACTATAAATGGGAAGTTGCTTCCTACTTTCAGTTCAGACTCGATAAGTAGATGTAGATAATATACACTACATAGAAGTAGAAAGTTAAGACTTACCTCTCTGGATAGTACCTCTGAAACTAGAATATTTCCATCTCGAACTGAGGCTATTTTTATTACAGTTCCCTCTCCATGACCTTTTATTGTTATCCTTTGTGTAAGGACTAACTCAGTCCCACTATTCGTCCTAATTTCTCTCTCAGTTACACAAACATTTCTATCTTTACTAGTTAGAATATCTATAGAGTCCTTGTATAGACTGTTACACCCTTCCAGAGTTTCTAATGCATTCATCATCACATCCCCTCTATTAGGGTCATCTTTGAACTTATACATTATAGTCTGGACGGACACTAGTCCCCCATAAAGAATTTTACTGTTCATTATTATACCTACCCCTTAAAGCTAAAAAGTTTTTTGATTCTCGTATCATCTCTGTTCTATGTTATTTCTTTCGTTATACTTCTCTCTTTCTTCCTTGTATTCTCCGTATATGACATCTTCCATAATATCGCTAAAATCCATTGTATTGGCAAATTTTCTCCTCGATTTGTTGCAGGTGGACGTTAAATTCTCCATAATAATTTTTCCAGTATTCTCATTTTCACTCTGGAACTCATAGTAGGAAAATTTATCTCCTAGCTCCTCATAATACCTAAGAATATTTACGTTGAAATAGTTTACTACATAAGGACTTACTGTAGAGAAGAATACTTTACAATTTGGATTGTCGAGGACTATCTTAAATATAACGTCCAACTGATCCATCTGTTCATATGGAGACTTCATAGACTCGATATTACTTAGGTATAAGTAAGAGTTCTCTATATTACCTCCTCCAGAACCAATCTTATCCAAGTCACTAACCATTACGTCTCCATTTCCAAAGTACTCTACCTTATATGACCCAGATGCACTCATGTCAGTCCCGTCAAAGTAATAGGAAATATCCTCACCATTTCTCTTTATAATTCTACCATTCTTATTTAGGATTATTGTGTCATTACCATTTATATAAATAAACTCACTATTTCCCAAATAATCTAAGTCCCCTCCCTCTTTCGGATCATCAACAAATAGTCTGGATGTACTCCTATGAATCCTCTCCAATTTATCCATTATAAAGTCACAGAGATTGTACTCACGTAAGCTGGAGAACATATAGATCCTCTTGCTGGGATCTATTTCGTATTCATCACATCCTTCTACCACATTTCTAAGAATCAACTTCTCTTCCATAACAATTCAAAATTTTCCAG
>ERZ773056.485-NODE-485-length-20988-cov-7.679645_pt1 | contig 20988 bp, 20 predicted proteins | sample MGYA00580857_ERZ773056 | MGnify/ENA primary metagenome ERZ773056 (study PRJEB29015, sample SAMEA2737996) | human oral metagenome | biome: human oral; feature: human-associated habitat; material: dental | place: China | collected 2114 ... | reverse complement strand
AAAATGGATATTTGCTTAAAAAAATTACACCTGTGGATATGTTCCCGCAGACTGGGCATATTGAGGTAGTGGGATTATTGGAAAAAGTTGAAGCAATATCATTGAAGTAGGAGATAAAAATGTTATTATCAGTAGGAATATACAAAGAAAAAAATTTTAGAATGGTAATATTACCATCAGGAAAAAATAAAATAGGATTAACTATGGACAAAGATTATGGAATAATTTCCTATCTAGATAAAAATAATAATGAAAAAATAGGAGAGTTTATATTTTGGGCATTAAATGAAACTGATGAGAAAAAAATTGAAAATGAAATTGATGTAGAATGGCATAAAAAATATTTTAATTATTCGTCTAATTTAAAAATTGTTAATTTATACAATAATATTGGATTTCAATTTTTTGAAAATAAGTATAGTTTGCTTTTAATGAAAAAAGATGGAAGAGGCTATTCACCTTTTAAAGACGAGAATGGAAATATAGTTGAACATATATTTCTAGAGAAACCAACAAATTTGGAATTAGGAACAAAAGTAATGGAAATGTTTGAGTTTAAAGAAAGATATGATGGAATTATAGAATAATTAGAGAAAGTACAACTTGTGTTATTAAAAGTAGTCTAAAGTTTTGAGTATAGTCCAATTATTTATAGATTAATTAAAAATTAAACTGAGAAAAGGAAGTTGATATTTATGAAAATATACACAAAATATGGTGATGAAGGTTTTACAAGACTTGCTGGCGGGGAACGTGTGAGCAAGACTCATGTGAGAGTGGAAGCGTATGGAACAATGGATGAAGTTTGTTCAATGCTTGGAGTTATTGTAGCAGAAATTCGTGAAGATGAAAAATTAAATAGCGTGCTTGGGGAAATCTGTGAAGAATGTGAAAATATACAGCAGCAGCTTTTTGACTGTGGAAGTGACCTTGCGACTCCTGATGGATTACGAGAGTACAAGCAAACAATTGATGATGTGAAATGGCTTGAGGAAAGAATGGATGAATATATTCCACAATTGCCTAAATTAGAATGTTTTGTAATTCCTGGAGGAAGCAGAATGTCAAGCATGTTCCATCTTATGCGGACAAGCACTCGTAGCTTGGAACGAAAAATGATTGCTGTAATTGAAGCAGGCGAAGATGTAAATAAAATCGGACTTCAATATATAAATAGGCTTTCAGATTATTTTTTTGTGATAGCTTGTCTTGTGAATTTAAAATTGGGAATTAATGAAACTGTTTATAAAAAAAGCAAAAAAATTTTTAAAGTAAAAAATGAAAAATAAGCAAAAAAAGGAGATGATTTAAAATGGAATTAGGAATTATTGGAGCTGGAAACATGGGAAGTTCGATATTAAAAGGTGTTATAACTTCTAACTTTCTTGTAAGTGATGATATAACTGTTTTTGATTTAAATCAAGAAAAAGTTGAAAACTTAGTAAAAAAATACGGTATTAAAGCATCTGAAAGTGAAAATGAGCTTGTAGAAAAAAGCAACATTCTTATTCTTTCGGTAAAACCAAATATTGTACCAATAGTTTTGAAAAAAATTAAAGATAAATTGGATAAAAATACAATAATTTTATCAATTGCAGCTGGAGTTAGCATTGACTTTATTGAAAAAAATATTGGCAGTGATAAAAAAGTAGTAAGGACAATGCCAAACACACCTGCTCAAGTTATGCAGGGAATGACAGCAGTTTCCTTTAATTCAAATATTGAAGAAAATGAAAAAAATGTTATCTTTAAATTGTTAAATAGTTTTGGGAAAAGTGTAGAAATTGAAGAAAAACTTATGCATGTTTATACTGGAATTAGCGGTTCTCTTCCAGCATACGTCTATGTGTTTATAGAAGCCCTTGCTGATGGCGGAGTTTTAGAAGGAATGCCTAGAGATAAGGCTTATAAAATAATTGCTCAAGCTGTTTTAGGTTCTGCCAAAATGATGCTTGAAACAAAAAAACATCCAGGCATTTTGAAGGATGAAGTGACTTCTCCTGGAGGAACTACAATTGCTGCTTTAAAAGTATTAGAAGATGGTAAATTTAGGGGAACTGTAATGGAAGCAGTTAAAGCCTGCACAGAAAAATCAAAAGACATGGCACAAAAGTAAATCTTTAATATTGACAATACCAAATAAATGAGGTAGACTAATATTAATAATAATTTATATTTAATTTCAAATAAATAAAACATATATAAAAAAATTATAATGATTAGGAGGACTTATGAAATACTATGTAGGAATTGATTTAGGAGGAACTAATACAAAAATTGGACTTGTAGATGAAAAAGGTAATATTATTTTTAAAACTATTGTAAAAACCGATTCAATGGAAGGATTTTCAGAAACAATTCAAAGATTGTCAAAAATTTTGCTTACTCAAGTTGAAGGAAGCAACATCAGCTTTGATGATGTTTTATCAGTTGGTGTAGGAGTTCCAGGTCCTGTACTAAATTCTAGAATTGTTAAATTCTGGGCAAATTTCCCTTGGAAAAACGGAGTTGACCTTGCACTAGAATTTGAAAAAAATCTTGGAAAACCAGTAAAAGTTGATAATGATGTCAATGTTATCACACTTGGAGAAATGTGGAAAGGTGCAGCTCAAGGATATAAAAACGTATTAGGACTTGCTATTGGAACTGGAATTGGTGGTGGAATTATTGTAGATGGAAAACTTGTCAGTGGAGAAAATGGAGCCGGCGGAGAAGTTGGACATATAAAAATTGAACCAAATGGGAAATTATGCGGATGCGGACAAAAGGGATGCTGGGAAGCCTATGCTTCTGCTACTGGAATAATTCGTGAAGCAAACAGCCGTCTTGCAGTAAACAAGCAAAATTTGCTTTATGAAATGACAAAAGGCAGAGAATTGGAAGCAAAAGATGTATTTGATGCTGCTAAAGAAAATGATAAATTTTCACTTGAACTTGTGGATTACGAAGCTGAAAAATTAGCCTTTGGTATCGGAAATTTGCTTAGTATATTAGATCCTGAAATTGTTGTAATTGGTGGAGGAGTTGCACTTTCTGGGGATATTTTGTTTGATCGTGTAAAGGAAAAATTAAAAAATGTCGCATTCCCGTCAACTCTTGAAAATTTAAAACTTGCTACAGCCACTCTTGGAAATGATGCTGGAATTTTAGGAGCAGCTTATCTTGGAATGATGTAACAAATATATTTTGAATTATATATTAACTTTAAAAAAAACTAATCCTCATTAAAATAGTTGTTTTATTATAAATATTTTAAAGCAAAATCTCTTGCTATTAAATAAATTCTAGTTTCCAATTTTTAACGAGGTTTAGTTTTACTATTATTTTAATATTTAATACTAAACCTTATTTAAATAGCGAATTTATTATAGATCTTTAGTAGATTAAACCTGATATTTATTTTCAAATAATTAAAATAGGTTTCTATTTTTTAAATGAGTAATACTATAAAGTAATAAACTTATCAATTAATATTAATATACAAAAAAAAGACTATTTTTAAATTAACAAATAGTCTCTATTTTTTTACTTTAAATTTTTTCATTTTTCATCACTTTTATTTAACTCTTTCTTTATTTAAACACAATTATCTTTTTTCAAATTTTATAATTGAACCATTTTTTGCATCAACAATAAATTCATATCTGGATTTATTTGCAATGAACTCTATTTCATAAATAGATTTTCCATTTTTATTATCTAATTTAATCTTTTTAAAATTAGCAGCCGCTTCTGCAACTCCAGCATGTGCCAATGCAATTTCCTTTGCTTTATTTGGTGTTATTTGTGTGTCAGAAGTTTTTATATTAATTTTTGGCACTAACTCCATTTTATTTCTTTGCCCAATAATACTTCCCTTTATCAAAAAACTGATAGAAAGAAGAAATATTACTAAAGTAATTGTATAGTTAAAACTTTCCTTTTTTATTATTCTATTTATCATATACTTTCTCCATAAACACTTTTTTATTTATTACTACTTTTTTCTTCACTCCAATTAATTACTTTTCCAGTATAAACATCTATTTCAAAATTATAAGCAACATTCCGATAATTAATTTTACCCTTATAAAACCTATTATCTTCCACATCAAATTCAAGAACATTTGCAAATGTCGCTCCGGGAACTTTGGCTAGAGCAATCTGTTTTGCCTTGATTACATTCAATTTTTTTCTTTCCTTTCCGCCTGAAAAAATTAGTAAACTGGCTAATAACATTCCTAACAACGTCATTTTTAAAAATCTGATTTTCACAAGCCGACCTCCCTTCCATTTTAAAATATCTATCTATTTATAATACCTTTTTCTTCATAATATACAATTACTAAATTTCTCCTTTCTTCATAACACTAATATAATTTTTTCATTTTCACGTAAACTATTTAAATTAAATTGCTTTACTCGAGTAAATAAGTCTGATACTTTAAGTTGAGCTATGTATCGTTCCTTCTGACAATTTAATAATACCACATAAACATTAAAGAAAAATGAGAATTTTTCATTTTTTGAAAATTTTTTAATCTTGTATATTAATTCCAATTAATCGGTATTTCAGAGTAATAAATTTTTTTAATTTTTTACTTAACATTTTTTCTTTTACAAGATTACTATAAAAGTTGTTCCTGCTCCCAATTTACTTTCCACAAAAATTTCTCCATTATGAAGCTCTATAATTTTTTTTACCATAGAAAGTCCAAGTCCTGAGCTATCACCACTTTTAGACGGATCCACTTGATAAAATCGTAGCCATATTTTATCTAGTTCATCTTTTGGAATTCCTATTCCATCATCAGAAATTTTACTGATAATTTTATTTTCCTCTAAAAATAATTCAATAATAATTGTTCCATTTGGCTTTCCATAGGAAATTGCATTTGATATTAGATTTGTAAAAACTCGCATAATCATCATTTCATCAATTTTTGCATAAATCTCTGGGACAATTTTTGTGATAAATTTTATATTTTTAGCTTCTGCAGCACAAATTTGAGTTTCGACAGTCATTTCCAGCAATTCACTTAAATTGATGTTTTCCAAATTCAATTTTTGTTTTCCACGTTCCATACGTGCCAAAGTTAATAACTGCGACACCAGTTTTGACATTTTTTGTCCTTCCTTTTCGATAATTTTAAAGGAATTTTTTGCTTCTTCAACTGATTTTATATGGTTTTTTCCATATTCTGACTGTGTCAGTATGACTGTAATTGGAGTTCTTAATTCATGGGAAACATCTGAAGTAAACTGCACTTCATTTTCAAAGGACGTTTGAAGCCTGTCAAACATCACATCAAAAGTATTTGCAAGAGTGTGAAGTTCATCATCGCCTTTTCCAAGGTCAATACGTTGTGATAAATCATTTCCTTCGTTAATTTCTTCTGCAATTTTCCTAATTTTCTTAATTGGTGTAAAAGCATTTTTTGTAATAATATATCCTCCAATTGCTGAAAGTATGAGAAAAAATGGCAAAATTATAAAGGAAATGTGAATGACCGTTTCAATGGCATTAGATTGTCCAATATTAGGCATTACTCCTCGAATCCATACTTTTCCATAGCTCCCAAGATTAATCATTTTATTATAAACATACCACTTTTGATTATGACTTCTTACAATTATAATTTTATCATCCTTCGATTTTTTATTATCCATCTCAAATCCATTTGGAGAATTTCCATACAGAAATTTGAAATCCTTGTCATAAATGGAAATTTCCACATTTTGAATCATCGTATCAAAATTGCTGTCAATTATAATTTCTCCATTTTTTATAGTTAGATAGTCAAGCCTGTGAATTACAACATCTTTTAAATAAGTTCGCACACTTGAATGAATAATATTTTCACTTATATAAAATACAATATATAATGAAGAAAGTACAAGCAAAATCATAATTCCCATATACCATAGACCTATTTTTAATTGTATCCAGTTACTATTAACAAATCTTTTCATGTTTTTACTTTCCCTATTTCGATTTCTTTTTCGGCTTTTATTTTTCAAAAACTACTTCTAAATAATTATTTTAATAAATTAATTTAGCTTTAAATTTATTCAACTTTCAGAACATAACCAATTCCACGGACTGTATGAATTAATTTAGGCTCAAAATCCTTATCAATCTTTCTTCTTAAATATCTAATATAAACATCAATAACATTTGTACCACCTTCATAGTCATAATTCCATATATGCTGCTCGATTTGTTCTCTTGAAAGAACACGTTCCTTATTTCTTATCATGTATTCTAAAATTGTAAATTCTCTTGTTGATAATTTTATTGGAACATCATCACGAAAAACATCGTGAGAATTACAGTTTACTGTTAAATTTGCAATTGAAAATACATTACTTGCATTGAAATTTCCATTTGTTGAATTTCTTCGTAAAAGCACTCTTATTCTTGCCATCAGCTCATCAAATGCAAATGGTTTCACCAAATAGTCATCAGCTCCATAATCAAGTCCTTTTACCCTATCTTCAATTCCATCTAATGCAGTAAGTAATAAAACTGGTGTTTTTATTTCCTTTTCTCTTATTCTCTTTAAAATCTCAAATCCATCTATTCCTGGTAGCATAATATCCGATACAATAACATCATATTCAGTTGAAAAAATATATTCAAGTGCATCATTTCCATTAAAACAAGTGTCAACGCCATATTTTTCTAAAATTAACCTTTTAACAATAATATCATTTAAATTTTTTTCATCTTCAATTACTAAGATTCTCATAAATTTTCACCAACCTATCTTTTTGCTACTGTCGAAAATACAAATTTATCTGGCCTGTAGGAATTTATACCATATTGAAATAATGTTCCATTAGACAAGTAAGTGTGACTTTCAACTACAATGACTGCATTAAAATCCTTTAAATCCATATATTTCTTTTCATCTTCAGTTGCATACCTAAATTTTATTTCACGCCGTGAATGAGATATTTTCAAATGTAATTTTTTTTCAAGATAATCATAAGTTGAACTTTCTGCAATTTTTTTATCCAAAAATGGAACAATCCTCCTATCAAAATAAGTTGTTTCATACTCAAGAGCTTCCCCCTCTAAAATACGAATACGTGAAACCTTGTAAAATGAAACTTCTTCAGATACTTCAAAAATATCCATAATTTCCTTAATTCCACTAACGACACTCAATTCAACTAAATTAGTAGCAATATCAATATTTTCAATTTTGTTAAGTTCCTTTGAAGTCCTAAGATTTGATAAGCTGTTTTTAAATCTTCCATTTTCTAAAACCATCGAATTTTTCCCCTTGATTTTTTGAATATATCCATCCAATTCAAGCATAGAAAGTGCCTTTCTTATCGTATCTTTAGAATATGAATATTTACGTGCAAGTTCAGATTCACTTTCTAAAAATTTCCTTGCCTTAAATGTTCCATTTGTAATTTTTTCTTTTATGTCATTATAAACTTCCTTATATTTACTCACAGACATATCTCCTTTCAAGAAACATCAATTTATTATATCCTATAAATAGAAAAATAACAATGGTTAGTAAATAAAAATTAATTTATAAAAAAACAAGGAGAACAAAACTTTCTCCCTGATTTACGAATTTATAAAAATACATTTCCATTTTCATCAATTGCCTTATAAGCTGGCCTAATCAATTTTTTATCAACCAAAATTTGTTCCATTCTATGTGCGTTCCAGCTAGCAATCCTCGAAAGTGCAAAAAGTGGAGTAAAAATATTTTGTGGAATATTCAAAAGCTTATACACAAAACCTGAATATAAATCAACATTTGCACAAATTTCAAAATTTTTTCCTTTAAGTTCCTTTCCAATTTCTCTAGTAAGTTTTTCAATACTTGAAAATAATTCAAATTCTTCAAGCGCTTTTTTTTCTTTTGCTAATTCATAAGCTTTTTTCTTTAAAATCACGGCACGAGGATCTGAGATTGTGTAGACAGCATGTCCCATACCATAAATCCTACCTTTCTTATCAAATACTTCTTTTTGAAAAATTTTTTTCAAATATTCTTTCAATTTAACCTCATCATAAGGATTAGTGTTTTTCTTAATATCTTCTACCATTTTTGTAACCATCGAATTTGCTCCTCCGTGCATAGGGCCTTTTAAAGAGCCGATTGAAGCTGAAATTGATGAATATGTATCTGTTCTAGTTGAAGAAACTACATGAGAAGTAAAAGTTGAGTTGTTTCCTCCTCCGTGTTCTGCATGAATAACTAAGATTAAGTCTAATACTTCAGCTTCCAATTCTGTAAAGTTATTATCACTTCTAAGCATGTGAAGGATATTCTGTGCAATACTATACTCCTCTACTGGATTATGAATAATTAAACTCTTATTAAAATGCTTGTAATTACACGCTTGATAACAATAAACAAGAAGACTTGGAAATTTTGCAATCAAATTTAGAGATTGGTCAATCAAATTTGAAAGACTGATATCATCTGGGTTTTCATCCAAAGTATAAAGACACAACACAGACCGTTGAAGCTGATTCATTATATCAGTACCTGGCTTTCTTAGTATAAAATCTTCGATAAATTCATCTGGTAAATGCTGGTATTCTTTTAAAGTACTAATGAACATTTTTAATTCAAAATTTGAAGGAACTTTTCCAAAAAGTAATAAAAACATTGTTTTTTCAAAACAGAAAGTCTTTTCTTTTCTAAATTGAGCTACAAGTTTTTCAATAGGAATACCACGATAATAAAGTTTTCCTTCTGATGGAACTTTCTTTCCATCTTTATCTATTGAATATCCTAAAACAGAACCAATTTTTGTCAATCCAACAAGGACACCCGTCCCATTTTTATTCCTAAGCCCTCTTTTTACATTTAATTTATTGTAAATATCATCTGAAATATAATTGTTTTCAGTAAACATAACTCCCAGCTCATTAATAAAATCGCTTTTCATTTTTTCCCAACTCCTTATTTCAGATTTTCAATAATTTTATCTGTAAACTCAGTAGTTGTTGCACTTCCACCTAAATCTGCAGTCTTACATCCATCAGTTAATGTTTTTAAAATTGCATTTTCAATATTTTTAGCGAAATTATCAAGTTTTAAGTATTTTAACATTTCTATTGAAGAAAGTAATAATGCAAGCGGGTTTGCTTTATTTTGTCCTGCAATATCTGGTGCTGATCCATGCACAGCCTCGAAAATAGCAATGTCATCTCCAATATTAGCTCCAGGTGCAACTCCAAGACCTCCGACAAGCCCAGCCACTAAATCAGACAAAATATCTCCATATAAATTCATCGTAACAATCACTTTAAATCTTTCTGGATTCGTAACAAGCTGCATACACATATTATCAATAATAAGCTCTTCCAACTGAATATTTTCATACTCTTTTGAAATTTCTCTCGCAATATCCAAAAACATTCCATCAGTAAATTTCAAAATATTTGCTTTATGAACAACTGTAACTTTTGAAATTCCATTATTTTTTGCATATTCAAAAGCACTTTGGATAATTCGTTTACTGCCTTTTCTCGTAATTCTTTTTATAGCAATTGCACTAGTTTTTTCTTCATTTTCATATTTTTCTTCGCCGATATAAATTCCTTCAGTATTTTCACGAAAAATAGCCAAATCAATATTATCATATCGAGTTTCAATTCCAGGCAAATTTCTAGAAGGTCTAAAATTTGTGTATAAATCATATTTTTTTCTGAGATACACATTGATACTTCTAAACCCTTTTCCGATAGGTGTAGTAATAGGTCCTTTTATTGCAATTTTATTTCTTTCAACACTTTCATAAAGACTTTCAGGTATAAGTTCCCCTGTTTTTTCATAAACATCTGACCCTGCATTTTCAGTTTCAAATTCTATAGGAACCTTTGCAGCATCAAAAATTTTTACTAAGCTTTCGGAGATCTCATATCCAATCCCGTCTCCAGGTATTAATGTAATTTTTTTCATATTATCTTCCACCCTTTCCTAATTTTTTTTATAATAAATTACAGTAATTCTAGCTTAAAATAAAAGTAAATTTTGCTTCTAAATTAAAATAAAACTACTGTTATTCACATTTTAACTCAAAAATTCATCACTTGTAGCGAATTTCAAATATCCACCAAATTTCAAGATTTTAAGTTCTCTTTCTGAACCATTGAATTTAGCAGGAAATTCGATATTCTTAGTAAGATTTTTAACAATAAATCTTCCGTTTATCAATGAATTTGGAATATCTGATAATTGTAATTCGTCATATTCATCGATATTGTTGTAATCTTCTACATTTTCAAATTCTAATGGTATAATTCCACTGTTAATCAAGTTTGCTTTATGAATTCTTGCAAATGATTTTGCGATAACAGCTTTTATACCAAGATAAAGTGGTAATAATGCAGCATGTTCACGGCTAGAACCTTGTCCATAATTTTCTCCACCGACAACAATTCCACCATCATTTTTTTCAGCTCTTTCTTTGAAATCTGGAATAATTGTTTCAAAACAGTGCTCAGATAATTTAGGAATATTTGAACGGAATGGCAATAATGCAGCATTCGATGGACAAATATCATCTGTTGTAATGTTATCTCCTGTTTTTAAAATAACTTTTTTAGTAAAGCTGTCTTTTAATTCTTCTCCAATTGGGAATGGCTTAATATTAGGCCCCATAACAATTTTTACAGTTTCTCTTTCTTTTTTTGCCTCATCTTCATTAGGATTTGGGAAAATGAAATAATTATCTGAAACTTCAAATTTTTCTGGCTCATCAATAATAATTTCTGCCCCCAATTCTCTTGGATCTGTTAAATATCCTGTAATTGCTGATGCAGCAGCTGTTTCTGTACTAACTAAGTAAACTCCAGCACTCATTGTTCCACATCTTCCCTTGAAGTTTCTGTTAAATGTTCTAAGTGAGATACCATTTGTTTTTGGTGCCTGTCCCATTCCAATACAAGGTCCGCACGCAGCTTCTAGTAGTCTTGCTCCAGCCGCTATAAATTTAGCCAATGCTCCATTTTCTGAAATCATTTTCATAATATTACTTGAACCTGGCGATAAAACAAGACTCACATCTGGGTGAACTTTTTTCCCATCTAAAATTGCTGCAAGTTTCATAAAATCTGAATAAGATGAATTTGTACATGAACCAATTGCAATTTGATCAACTTTTAATTTTTTGTCTTTTGGAATTTCATGCACATTATCAGGACTATGAGGAAAAGCTGCAAGTGGCACTAATTCATCTAAATTAACAACTAATTTTTCATCATAAACTGCATCCTCATCAGGCAATAATTCTACAAAATCTTCTCCACGTGATTGTTTTTCCAAGAAAATCTTTGTATTTTCATCACTTGGGAAAATCGAAGTTGTAGCCCCTAGTTCAGCTCCCATATTTGTAATAGTAGCCCTATCTTCAACAGAGAGTGACTTTATACCCTCACCAGTATATTCCATTACAAATCCAACTCCACCTTTTACTGTCAATTCTTTTAATACATACAAAATTACATCCTTAGCTGATACCCAAGGCTGTAATTTTCCTCTAAGTTCAATATTATAAACTTTTGGTACTTTTAAATAGTAAAGTCCTCTTGCCATACCAATCGCAACATCAAGTCCACCTGCTCCAATTGCAAGCATTCCAAGTCCTCCACCAGTAGGTGTGTGGCTATCTGACCCAATCAATATTTTTCCTGGCTTCCCAAATCTTTCCAAATGCAATCTATGACAAATCCCATTTCCAGGTTTTGAAAAAACAATATTATGCTTTTCAGCCGACGTTTTGATAAATTCATGGTCATCTGCATTTTCAAAACTTGATTGTAACATATTGTGATCAACATAAGCCACAGAAATCTCCGTTGCTACTTTGTCAACATTCATCGCATTCAGCTGTAAATACGCCATCGTTCCCGTGGAATCTTGTGTAAGTGTTTGATTAACTCTTACGGCGATTTCGTTACCTGCTTTTAATTCTCCTTTTAGAAGATTTTTTTTCAAAATCTTGTATGTTAAATTCATACCCATTTTTTCCTCCCATCATAACCTCTTTTAATTTAATTTTTCAACTATATTTTAATTATAATACCAATCATAAATTGTGTCAACGATATATAATATATATTTTTTATATGATTTCATATATATTATATATAGTTTAAAAAAAAGCCAATAAATATTGACTTTCTGTGCTACTAGAGTTATTTTTTCTATGTGCTTTTTTTTCATTTGTATACCAAACAAATCGGTTTTAAAAATATTTAATATTAAACTAAATTAAAAAATTTATCTTCTAAACAATTCTTTATAACTTGAGAAAGTTAGTTAAATTTTAATCAATATATTTAATTTTCATTTTTGTAAATCTTGAAAAATTAAGTAAATTGAGTTATACTTTATTAAATTCTTATCTTTTTAAATTCGGAGGAGATCAACTATGATTAAAAAAATTGTATTATTACTGATTTTACCATTAATATTAAATTCCTGCGAGATAATGGCTGGATATGCCGTCCTTCATACTGCAAATGAAGGAATCAGGGAAATGAACAAAACTAGCCAGTCTAAAAAATCAGATGGAGAATATGCCATTAGAAATAAAAAATACAAGCAGGGAGTTTTACTGGCTCTTAAAAATACCAGTACTCGTAAAATAAATGAAAAAGGGAAAATTTGGAAAATAGAAATTTCTATTCCTGAAAATACTGAAATTAAAGAAAATGCAAAAATGTATAAGTTCAATTATCATTTAGTTGATTTAAAAACTGGATATGGATTGCCAATTTATATTAGCATAAATAACTGCAATTATGGCGAAACTGGAAAAGAACTGGATTTTTCCTATGATATTCAAAATCTCGATGAAGAAAGCAGAAAAGAAGCTAGAAATTTAATTGAAAAAATAAAGGAAGCAAACTCTGATATAAAATGCGAAATTTCCTCAAAAGAAAATTAGGTGTGTAAATTTTACACACCCTTCTATCAATTTTTAAAAATTCCTTCAAAAATATCTTTAGTATCACTATCACCTATGATATAAACCCCTTCTTTTAATATTTTTACATAAGTTGTCTTAACTTGCGAACTTCCAAAATTATTTATTTTTTCAGTAATTTTATAAGCATTATCACCTATTTTTTCTACATTAGTTGATATGTCAAAGCTTTTCCCCTTTTTTTCCTTGTACTCTTTCAAATTATTTTTATAATATTCATCAAGCGGATATTCTGCCAATTTCTTTTCATAATATTTTATTTGCTTATCAATATACTCTTCACTCTGTTTTTTATAATATTCCTCATAATTCTCATCTTTTCCATTATTTACTATCTTTTCAAAATTCTTTTTACCTCTTTCAAATACAACTAATTTTTTAGGAAAATAACTTTTCTTTTTCTTATCATATAAAATTGATAGCATATTTCCAAAATCTGTTTCCATCGGCTCCTTCACTCTTCTAAATTCAAGTCCTTCAGGCATTAAAATCGAGATATTTTCAAATACTTCTGTATTTTCTCTTTTTCGTAAAATTACAGTTTGAATATAGTTCTTTTCTTGAATTTCTTTTTTTTCCATATCAATTTTTGCTTGTTCCTGTTTTTTTCTTTCTTTCTCCTTTCTTTTTGCCTCTTGTTCTGGAGTTTCAGGCTTTTCTGGCAAAGGATTACAAAAAAAACTATTTGGATATTCTGCACAAGCATACACCAACGCTGTTCCCCCAAAATATGTTACTGCTGCTGCAGTCGCTAATGTAGCACAAGAATTTATCCAAAATACCCCTATCAACATCAAAAATAAAATCTTAAAATTTCTCATCTTCTTTTACCTTTCATAAAAATACTTTTTTGTATTATACCATATTTTAATATTTAATAAAAATTATATTTAAATAAATTATTTCTAAACATTTTATTACTTCTTTCCCAAAAATTTTTTTATAATAATCATTAAAAGTATTATAAATTAGACAACTTTTCTTTTAAAAATCCCAATATTTAGTTTTCTGTAATATGGAACAAAAATTGGTCTTGCTTTTTTAGTTTTATTTCCAAATATTTTTTTATGCACAAATTTTGCGATAAAATATGAAAGAATAATACTTGCAACAACATCACTGCTCCAATGACGCACCAAATAAATACGGCTCATTCCTACTAAAATTCCCAAGATGAATAACGGTATTTTTATTGCTTTGCTTTTTATGATAAAAGATAAAATCCAAATTGTTCCCCAAATAGTAATTGTATGTCCTGATGGAAAAGATACATAGCTTCCTTTCCAAAATGAACTATTTTTAATCAAAGTCATGATTCCATAAAATTTATCAGGATTTATAGTTATCGATGGTCTTGCTCTTGCGAATAACACTTTCATTATATTCAATATAATTTGAGTAGAAAGCAAAGTAAAAACTACTGCTAAAATATATTTTTTTAAAAAATTGTATTTCTGTTTATTGATTAAAAAGAATGATAGCAATACAACTGTAAGCATTAATTCCAAATATCCTTCTCCAAATTTAGTAATTAAACGAAAAAATTTTTCAATACTTTCTGAATGTTTAAAAATGCTGAAATTTGAATTATAAGATAAATGTTTAAAAAAGAATTTATCTACAGAAAAAATATAATTTGTTAGTTTCAATTGCATCACATCTCCTTCTTTATTTTTATTTTAGATAATTAGTAATTTCTAAATTTATATATTCTTATTTTTATAAAATCAAGATATAATATTTTTGATAAGTAATGGTATCATAAAAAACAAATTTTAAACTGAATTTAAACTGAATAAATTCTTTATTAAATAAAATAAAAAAGGAATTTACAAAAAGCTCCTGTTTTATTATTAAAATTACTTTATTAATGAAAAAATTATTAGTTTATTTAATTTAATACCTCTTTATTTTTTTAAAATTAAGATATAATATTTTCAATAAGTAATGGTATCATAAAAAGTAAATTTTAAACTGAATTTAAACTGAATAGAAAATAAAAGTTAGAATAATTATATATAAATTTTACCATTACAGGTATCCACTTCATAGGAAGTATTATCAATATTTTTTTAATCTAACTAAATTGGATATTTTATCGTGTATACTCTTTTAAACAATAAAAAAAGATTGCATAATTTTTGATACAATCTTTTTTACAATTTCTATTATCTTGAAAATCTTATACTAAACCCCATTTAAACAGTAGATATATTATAAATCTTTTTATCTGATATTTATTTTCAAATAATCAAAATAAATTTTTGCTCTTTAAACCAGTGATAGCATTTTATAAAAGAAAGAACTTTCTCAAGTCCTGTATTTTAAAAATTTAAAATTTTTGACTTTTGAAAATTCTTTCTTAATTTTTTTATAAAATTTAAATTCAATTATTTATCAAATTTTATTTTTATCCTTTTTTCATCATGTCTTCGATTCTTTCTCTTACTTGAGGTACTGACAATCCAATGATTACTTGAATAGCTGATCCTTTTCTAACTACACCATGAGCTCCTGCCGCTTTAAATGCTGCATCTGGCGATAATTTACTTGGATCTTTTACACTTACTCTAAGTCTAGTTGCACAGTTATTAAGTTCTTCGATATTTTCTCTTCCACCTAATGCTTCAAGAATGATTGCACCTTTTTGAGCATATTCATCTCCACCAGCTGCGGCAGCTGCACCTTGTGCTCCACCTTCACCGTGTTTAGCTCTATAGTCAGCTTTTGTATAAAGTTTCATTTCTTCATCTTCATCTTCTCTACCTGGAGTTTTTAAATCCATTTTTAAAATTAAGAATCTGAATAATATGAAGTAAATACATGTGAAGATTAATCCAATTACAATTTGAGTAATTACTGTTCCGCTGTGGTTTTTAAACATTGGAATCCAGTTTAAGAACATAAAGTCTAAGAATCCTCCACCAAAGTTTCCTACAACTCCAAACATATACATCAATGTTGACATTGTTGCAGCTAATACTGCGTGTAATCCAAATAATACTGGTGCTATAAATAAGAATGTAAATTCAAGTGGTTCTGTAATTCCCGAAACTATTGCAGTTAATAAAACTGGTAATAACAATCCTGCTACTTTTTTCTTGTTTTCAGGTTTAGCAGTTGAATACATTGCAAGTGCGATACCTACTGAACCAAAGATTTTTGAGTTACCGTGTAATGCAAATCCACCTTGTGGGAACATTTCTTTTAAAGGTTTTGTAGATTGAGCAAATTGACTTATATGTTGAACCCAGTAAGTTTGAATTCCACCTGGAACTGCTGCTGGTCCAAATATAAATGGTGTATATACAAAGTGGTGTAATCCTGTTGGAATCAATGCTCTTTCAAGGAATGTATAAATCCATACTCCAATTGGTCCTGAAACTTTTAATAACTGTTGTAAGTTGTTAATTCCAATTTGAACTTTTGGCCAACAAAGTGCAGTTATGAAAGCACATGGAAGCATTACTAAGAAACCAATAATATAAACAAATACTGTTCCTTGGAATACTCCTAAAAAGTCTGGTAACTTTTTATCAAAATATTTATTATGTAAATAAACTACTATTGCAGAAATTATAATTGCACCAAATAAGTTTGTATCAAGTGTTTTTACTCCAGCAATTACTGCAAGTCCACTTGTTCCACCAGCTTCTTGACTCATGTCAACACCAAAGAAGCTCCATTGTGCAAGCATTGCAGCTACAAAATAATTATAAGTTGTATATAAAGCAAACGCTTCTAAACATGCTCTTGCATTTGTTTTATTCGCAAGGCTGATTGGCAATCCGATTGCGAACAATAACGGCATTTGTCTAAATACTGTCCAACCACCTTCACTTATCACAAACCAAAATTTATACCAATTTGTCCCTTCATTCGCAATTGAACCCATTACTTGTGGATTCGTAAATAATGATGCTATTCCTACGACTATCCCTGTGAATGCAAATAATAGAACTGGCGCCATCATTGCTCCACCGAACCGTTGAATTTTTTTCATCATAACTGAATACCTCCTAAAAATTTTTATATATTTGATTTATATTTTCCTTATTTTAAATATACCACACTTTTTTGATTTGTCAATACATTTACGTATATCTTTTTTCATTTTTTTTTCAAAAAAATAATCGCTACATAAAAAATAGCGATTATTACTGGATTTTTATAAATTTTCATTTTATTGAATTTTTTTATATTTTTATCAAATTTATTATTATTTTGTTTTAAATTTTTATAACAATCTAAATTTTTGGTTTTATTAGATTTTGAATATGTATATTTTTTATAAATAAATTAAAGTTCTATTTCTACTTCTACTCCAAAATGATCTGAAACTATCTTTTTATTTTCATTATTAAATATAACTTTACTTTCTTTCACTTTTATTTCTTTATTGCTAAATATATAATCAATTCTTTTTTGAGATTTATCATCAGTCCATCCATCAATACCTTTATCAACTGTTATTCCATTATCTTTTTTTTCAGCCAAAGTATATGTATCAAATAATCCTTGAGATACGATGTTTTTATAGTGTTCAGGATTTCCAATAGCATCTGTATTAAAATCCCCCATTAATATTTTCAAATTATCATTTTTAGTTCTTGTTAAGATATTTTGAATACTTTTTCCCATATCTTCAGTTTCACAGTTTGGAAGATTCATGTGGCAGCTGTAAAATTCAATTTCCTGTCCGTTATAGTCAATTGTTATACTTACAATTCTTCTTGAAGAAATTGTTCTTACCGATTGAGCAAAAGTACAGTAAAACTCATCTTCTTCTTTTATTTTATGTCTTGTAATTATTGCAACTCCTTCATTGTATTTTCCATATCCAATATGTGAATTACTCCAATGATAATAATAATCTGTATCTGTGTATTCCTGCAATTTTTCCAGAAGTACCCATCCATAATTTTCCTGTCTTATATCATCAAAAATTACAGGATTATTCATAAGCTGATTCACTTCCTGCATTGCTATCACATCATACTGCTTTTCAGCAATAGCCTTTGCTAAAATGTCGATTTTTTCCATTTGGTTTTTTTCCAACCATGCATGTACATTTATTGTCAATATTTTCATAATTACAACCTTTCTTTACCATTTTATTTATTTAATTTATTTTTTTAAAACTACTCTACATTCGTATTATACCACATTCGTTCTTAAATTTCATTAATTTTTTATTTCACTTAAATATTTAAATGATTGAGAATCTTTTATTGTCAATATTTTTAACAATTTTAAAAAAATACATTTACGTATATGTTGACAATTCAAATAAAATATAGTATATTTAAAGTGAGAAATAAAAATTTAATTTTATTAATAATTTTAAGGAGGACATAAAAATGTTCGAAAGAAGTTCAGGTATTTTATTACATCCTACTTCACTTCCAGGAAAATATGGAATTGGAACTTTAGGAAAAGAAGCTTTTGCTTTTGTAGATTTTTTGAAAAAATCTAATCAAAAATTATGGCAAATATTCCCATTAGGGCCGACAGGATATGGTGATTCTCCATATCAATCATTCTCTACTTTTGCTGGTAATCCATATCTTATTGATTTTGATTTGCTAGTTGAAGAAAATTTATTGTCACAATCTGACTTAGAAGGAATTCCATTTGGAGAAAATCCTGAAAATGTTGATTATGGTGCTATTTACAATCAAAAATATCCTTTATTGAGAAAGGTATATGAAAATTACAAAAATACTAAAGAAAATAAAGAAAGAGAAGAACTAAAACATTTATTTGAAGAATTTAAAGTTCATAATCAAAGCTGGTTAAATGATTTTGCAATGTACATCTCTTTAAAAAATCATTTTAATGGATTGCCTTGGAATGAATGGCCAGAAGACATTAAATCTAGACAGCCTGAAGCAATGGAAAAATATTACGAAATCATTAAAGAAGAAGTTGAATATCAAAAATTTATTCAATTTTTATTCTTTAAACAATGGAATGCTGTAAAAAAATATGCTAATGAAAATGGTGTAAAAATAATTGGAGATATTCCTATTTTCGTTGCTGCTGACAGCTCTGACGCATGGGCAAATCCAGAAATTTTCCTATTTGATGAAGAAAGAAAACCAGTTAAAGTTGCAGGTGTTCCGCCTGATTATTTCAGTGCTACTGGACAACTTTGGGGAAATCCATTATACAACTGGGATAAATTAAAAGAATTAAACTACAAATGGTGGATTGACAGAGTTAGAGCCAACCTTTCTACTTGTGACATCATAAGAATTGACCACTTCAGAGGATTCGATGAATATTGGGCTGTTCCTTATGGAGATAAAACAGCTGAAAATGGTACTTGGTGTCCAGGTCCTAGAATAGATTTATTTAATGCCATTAAAAATGAACTTGGAACTTTACCTATAATTGCTGAAGATTTGGGAACAATGACACAAGGCGTTATTGATTTGAGAGAAGCAACTGGATTCCCTGGAATGAAAATTTTAGGATTTGCATTTGATTCTAAAGAAGAAAACGACTACTTGCCTCATACTTACACAAAGAACTGCATAGTTTATACAGGAACTCACGATAATGACACATTAATCGGATGGTTCACAAAAGCCAATGAAGACGATAAGCAATTTGCAAGAGACTATTTAAATTCAAGATCTGATGATGAAATCCATTGGGATGCAATAAGAGGTGCATGGAGTTCTGTTGCAAGTATGGCAATCGCCCCAATCCAAGATTTCTTAGGATTAGGAAGTGAAGCTAGAATCAATACTCCTGGACTTGCTAGCGGAAACTGGCAATGGAGATTAAAAGAAGGCGTATTAACTGATGAATTGGCAGAAAGAATTGCTAAGTTGACAAAAGTTTATTCAAGATAATTTGAAAAAAGTTTTTGAAAATAAAAAATTATTATAAATAAAAATAGAGAGAAATTTAAAAATATTATTCAAAAAACTCTCTATTTTTTAATCTCCTATCCTATTTAACATCTGTATCTCATGCAAATATTTTGCAATATTTAACGCACTCGTTTCTTGAATGGTGATTACTGTTTTTCCAGTATTACTGCTATAATTATCATTATCTGGAACAAATTTTATATACATCAAAGTTTCAGAAGTGTACAAAAATGTTGCTGAAGCGTATGCATTTTGAAGTTTCGTGTAACCTTTTCTTTTAGAATAAAGTTTTCTAATCTCGGCATCCATTTTTTTATGTTCTTTTACAGTTGTATCATATTCAAAAATTGAAGACATAAGCATATTTTTCCCAAAATAAAAACTAGCTCTTGCATAATTTCCAAATGGATCTTTTACTTTTTTATAGTAAAATACCGTATCATCTACTCCATCATTATCACGATAATATTCTTTTTGTGGAACTACTTTTTTAAATTCTTCGTAACTCATCAAAAGACTAATATCATCTGTAACTTTATGCATTGTCTTAAAATCGCTCCATTTATCTGGACTTGTGAACTTTGGTTCAGTGATGTAGCCAAATCCTGTATATGCTGAATATGATAACGAAGTAATGATTAATGATAATATAATTATTATTTGTTTCATTTTTTGCCTTTCATATTTTTAAAATTGATCTCTTGTTATAACAATCTTCGATTGTTCTTCAAGGAATTTTGCAATTCTTTTTTGATACTCCAAAGACATTTTCCGTGCTTCATTATTTTTTCCTTGTAATTTATAAATTTCTTCCATACACATGAAAGAAAACGGATCCTCTTTTTGAATACCTGTTTTACACATTTTTTCGGCACCTTTTCCATTATTTTCTAATATAAAAAGTCCATAAAGTCCATAAGCATATTTATTTTGTTTATTATACTGATTTCTTAGTACTTCTTCAATTTTATCATCTTCATCTAATTCACCATATAACTTAACTACATTTGATAACATTTCTTCATCTCCGTTATCCAAAGCTTTTTTGAAATATTCTACTGCTTTTCTTTTATTATTTTGTTTCCAATATAAAATTCCAAATGCTCTTATAGAATTTTTTGAATTTTTATCGTTCATACTTAATAAT
>ERZ773056.482-NODE-482-length-21100-cov-12.137515_pt1 | contig 21100 bp, 19 predicted proteins | sample MGYA00580857_ERZ773056 | MGnify/ENA primary metagenome ERZ773056 (study PRJEB29015, sample SAMEA2737996) | human oral metagenome | biome: human oral; feature: human-associated habitat; material: dental | place: China | collected 2114 ... | reverse complement strand
ATTTTACCTTGCGTTTAGCACCAAAACGCGTTGCATTTAGCGGCAAAACGCATTGCATTTAGCGGCAAAACGCACTGCGTTTAGCACCAAAATGCACTACATTTAGCTGCAAATAGCCCAATGTCTGGTGCAAATGGCATTGTTATGAAATAAATATTCATGTTGCCTGCATTTACATCTAACCCCATTTTGAATGAAAACCAACCCTCGCGAGAATCGAATTTTTGCGACCGAGCGGGCTGTTGGTGAATAAAATGGCACTTATAGTGTTAAAATTCTTGCTGGAAAGTGGACAAAATCTCTTCTCCCCACACTTTCTTTCTCAATTCTTTGGCGATACCAAATAGTTAAACTACATTTGCAATGTGCTTACAGATTATTCCGAAAGGGCATCGATGAGTTGGGTAAGTAAATTGCAATGAAACGATGTGCGTAGGAGTGTTTGTGGCTCAATATACCATAACTAAACTTTATACAACATGAGAAGTAATAAGCTAAGCAACCTTTTATCACTGCTTTTTCTTGCGGCAACCTTGGGCGTAGCCCTTTATGCCGCATTTGTGAAGGACACCATTGTTGTGCATTGGGGGCCACTTGGTGGTAGAGAACTCCAAGGCATGAGCTATCTTATCTTATTTCTTCCCCTTTTATCTGCTGCACTTTACTTGCTGTTGCGCAAGGGAAAGGAAAACCCTTTCGCCCTCGACCCAAAGCACGATATGCCCCAAACGGAGGGTAACACGCAACAATTGCGCCGATATGTCGATGTGCTGTCGCTGGGTGTTACGGGATTGTTGTTGTACGTCACGCTTTGTGCGGCAGGTTTCTTGCCCATGATACCCCTCGTGGTGATGCTTGTCGTGGCCTTTTTCATCATATATTATGTGCGTTCGCGACGTAAATCGAGAAGAGGGTAGGGCGGTTTAGTTTTCTTTCTTTATGTTTTGGCGGTGATGTACTTTTGTCGTAACTTTGCAAAATAAAAGCATCGTTGCCCACAGTTGCACTTGTGCCGTGTATGTAAATGGTTTGTTGTACAGTGCAGCGCAGCAGATTGATGGCAGAATGTAACCAATTATAAAGTACCGAGATATGAAAAATTCTAGTTTAAAAAGCCTGTTTTCGCTGCTTTTCTTAGTGGGTACCGTGAGCATTGCGTTGTACTGCATCCTAACGAAAGATACGATAGACATGCGTTTTGATACGCCGGGCGGGGTTAACAATCCGTTTTCGCCTTTCTTCCTCTTAGTGCCCGTTCTGTTTGTTGCAGGCGCTTACTTCTTTATTCGTTCTCAGGCAGACAAGCCCATGCGTGTGAGAAGGGGCTTTAAGCGATACGTGATACCGGTGAATGAGCATAATGCCCCGTTGATAAGTGATTTTCATGAGTCTATTTCGCTAGAAATTACGTGCGTTGGTTTTTATAGCGTGCTCTTCTTGTCGGGTATAATTGTATTCAACCCCTTTGTTACGGTGGCGGTAACGATGTTGCCTTTGCCAGTGGTAGGGTGGTCGACGTATAAGTTGAATCGTGATAAGGAAATGCAATGCAATGATAAAACATAACACATCAAACAACCGGATAGCCGTGGTTTTTCTCGCAGCAACCTTCGCTGTGGCTCTCTATTCCGTGGTGATAGAGGTGCTTTCGGCCTTGCAAATTAGTTTCTTTGCCGCCGACGATAGGGTGGGTTTGCCCATCTTTACCTTTTTGTTGCCCTTCATTTCGGGGGCTCTTTACCTGCGGCTGCGCTATGTCTCGTTGCACCCGCTAAGCAATCCGCGCCCCAACGGACCAGAAGAGACGGAGGAAAACAAATGGCTGATGAGCCGTTATGCCGACAAGATGCTGCCCAACATCACGGGGATGATGCTACTTTTGGCCGTGGGGGATGTCGTGCTTATGCCTTATTTGATAATGGTAGTGCTGTTTTGGGCATTCTATATGGTGGTGGTTACGCTGCAGGTTTTCAGTAAGATTACATATAAAAAACGCTAGAACCGATGCCCGCGCATCCCCATTTCACGTTATTTTGCAGCGTGACTTAGAGCCAGTTGCACATTTTTGCGTAACTTTGCAGTCGCTAACCGCCATGTACAGCCCACAAAATGCAAGTGGGGTGGCGCATGGCGTACGAGCATACAATTATTTATAGATACACAAATTTGTAGCATTATGGCATATCTTTTTTCTTCCGAGTCGGTTTCCGAAGGGCATCCCGACAAGGTATCCGACCAAATATCAGATGCTTTGGTAGACCAATTCTTGGCCTACGACGACAAAGCGCATTGCGCCATCGAAACTTTCGTTACCACAGGACAGGTGGTCATCATGGGCGAAGTGCGTTCTAGTTCGTACATCGACCTGCAAAACATCGCCCGTAACACCATCAAAAGCATTGGCTACACCAAATCGGAGTACCAATTCGACGGCGACTCGTGTGGCGTACTGACCGCCATTCACGAGCAAAGCGACGACATCAACCGCGGCGTTAGTCGCGAAGAGGCCGACGAACAGGGCGCGGGCGACCAAGGAATGATGTTCGGTTACGCCACCAACGAAACCGAAAACTACATGCCCCTGTCGCTAGACTTGGCCCACTTGCTGATGATTACGTTGGCCGAGATACGAAAAGAGGGTAAGGAAATGACCTATTTGCGCCCCGACTCGAAGAGTCAGGTGACGGTGGAGTATGCCGATGACGGCCAACCCGTGCGTATCGACACCATCGTTGTGAGCACACAACACGACGACTTCGGCCCTAACGACGAGCAGATGCTGGCCCAAATAAAGGCCGACGTGCTGAACGTGCTGATGCCTCGCGTTAAAGCGCAGATAACAAGTGCCAAGGTGCTGGCACTTTTCAACGACGACATTAAGTATTTCGTTAATCCCACGGGTAAGTTCGTTATCGGCGGTCCTCACGGCGATACGGGTCTGACGGGGCGTAAAATCATTGTAGACACCTATGGCGGCAAGGGCGCACACGGCGGCGGAGCGTTCTCTGGCAAAGACCCAAGTAAGGTTGACCGCTCGGCTGCATACGCCGCACGCCACATCGCTAAGAACATGGTGGCCGCAGGAGTTGCAGATGAGATGTTGGTGCAAGTGAGCTACGCTATCGGTGTGGCCGAACCGGTTAACATCTACGTTAACACCTACGGGCGTAGCAAGGTGCAGCTAACCGACGGCGAAATAGCCCAAAAGGTGGCGCAACTGTTCGACCTACGCCCCAAAGCTATCGAGCGAAGCCTCAAACTGCGCCAACCCATCTATGCCGAAACGGCCGCTTACGGACACATGGGGCGCAAGAATGAGGTGGTGAAGAAGACCTTTACCAGCCGTTATCACGAAACGAAGGTGATGGAAGTGGAGCTGTTCACTTGGGAAAAGCTCGACCGCGTAGACGACATAAAGAAGGCGTTCGGCCTTTAAACCCACGGGCTGCATGCGCTGAAACCCCAAGGCAAGGCGTTTGCCGCATGGGTTTCGGGGCATGCCTAGCTTGGTTTGTACCTCTCTTCTTCCCCGTGTCGTGCATCGAAAGCGGCCCCTTTGCTAGCGCATTGCAAGGCGAAACGCTTTCTGTACGGCCATAACAACATACAACAAGCCCATTCAGAGCGTGCTAAAACCCATTAAAGAACAATATTATATCGCCCCTGCCGACACGACGGCAGCCGAAACCGCCTTTGCAGACAGTGCAAAAACGGCCAAACCCAAGGTGCTAACACCCAAAGAGGTGCTTAGTTGGCTGCCCTACGATGCTACGCCCGAACAGCAAGACTCGGCCATTCAGGCGCACTTCAAGCCCGACTCCATCCGTTGGAGCACGCGCCCCGACACCTTGCACCTGCCGTGCCACGCGGTAGGAAAGGATGTGCGCATTGTTGATTTGCCACTCTATTATCGCGAGTCCTTTTTCTCGCAAAGTCCGTACTACCATCCAGAGATGCCAGCCGGACGGCCAGGAGTAGCAGGCGACCCCGTGCCTTATACCATCGCCAGCGACGACTTGCTCACCTCGTTGCTCTTGGGTTGTTTCATCTTGGGCTGCGTGGCTTTCGCCCAATCGCGCGATTTCATCTTCCGTCAGGTAAAGCATTTCTTCCGCGTACGCAACGAAGGAACCTCCGAGATAGCCGAGACAACGGGCGAAATACGTTTCCAGATATTCCTTGCACTGCAAACCAGTTTGCTCTACGCCATTCTCTTCTTCCTTTACCTGCGGCACTTGCGCGTTGAAACCTTCATCGCCGAGCAGTTCGTTGTTATCGGCATACTCACGGGTTTGGTGGCAGGCTATTTCCTGTTAAAGGCCTTTGCCCAATGGTTTGTGGGGTGGGTGTTCTTCGGTAAGCGTAAAAACAACCAGTGGCTTAAATCCTTTCTCTTCCTTGTTTCTTCGCAAGGTGTGTTGCTTTTGCCGCTGGTTATGCTGCAAGCCTACTTCCAGCTCACCATCAAGAGCAGCATTATCTATGTGGGCATCGTGCTTGGGGCAACCAAAATACTGTCGCTTTATAAGACCCACCTTATCTTTTTCCGCAAAAAAGGCCAGTTTCTGCAAAATTTTTTGTACTTTTGCGCTCTCGAAATTGTGCCTTTGTTCGCCCTGTGGGGCGTGTTGACAATCGCCTCCAATTATTTGAAAATCAATTTTTAAGCAAGTAGATGGTAAAAAAGATATTAATATCTCAACCCAAACCGACGAGTGATAAGTCGCCCTACTTCGACATAGAGAGAGAGTATGGCGTTAACTTGGTGTTCCGCCCTTTTGTACAGGTAGAAGGCATCACCTCGAAAGAGTTTCGCCAGCAAAAGGTAAGTATCCCCAATTATACAGCTATCGTATTTACGTCACGCCACGCCATCGACCACTTTTTCAAGCTGGCCAAAGAGCTACGCGTGACCATTCCCGAAACGTTGAAGTATTTTTGCGTAACAGAGACCATTGCGCTCTACATCCAAAAATACGTGCAATACCGCAAACGTAAGGTGTTTTTCGGAACAACGGGCAAGATGGAAGACCTGCTACCCACAATGGCGAAACACAAACAAGAGAAGTATTTGGTGCCGTTGAGCGACAACCACAACGACGACATCGCCAAATTGCTCGACTCGAAGAAACTGAACCATACCGAGTGCGTGATGTATCGCACCATCACCAACGACTTTACGCCCGAGGAGATAAAGAACTTCGACTACGACATGCTCATCTTCGTGAGCCCAACGGGTGTCAAATCGTTCGTTAAAGACTTCCCCAACTTCGAGCAAGGCGACGTTCGTATCGGTACGTTCGGCCCTGCAACGTCGAAAGCCATCACCGATGAGGGCTTGCGATTGGACTTCCAAGCCCCATCGAAAGAATATCCCTCGATGTCGGGCGCATTGAAAGCCTATCTCGACGAGCATAAGTAAGGCTCGCCACTTAGACCTCGAAGGCATTCAACACGCGGTGTTGGCGTGTACATTTTTTACCTCATTGGTAAGCGTACATCACCCAGGAGCGGTGCGCACAACGGTCTAAATCATCCTTCAAACCCAGTAACAATGGCAGCAACGGTATCGCAAAAGCTAAGAAAAGAAGAGCGCGCCTGTGGCAAAAAGCTCACCGAGGAGCTCTTTTGTGGTGCAGATAGCCGGTCGCTTGCTGCCTTTCCCTTGCGTGTGGTGTATTTGGCGCAGCCCTTTTCGGCCGACGAACAGCAGGCGATAGCCCCCGTGCAAATGATGATTAGTGTGCCGAAACGCAGGTTTAAGCACGCCATCGACCGCAATAGGGTTAAACGGCAGGTGCGCGAGGCCTATCGAAAGAACAAGCATTTGCTTTATAACAAGTTGCCAAACGGCAGAAAAATAACCCTGGGTTTCCTTTGGTTGGATGCCAAACACCACACTTCGGCCGTGGTTGAAGACAAGGTGCAGAACCTGTTACGCCGTATAGGAGAAAGCTTATGAATGCGCTTCGTGCCCTTTTAGGTCTGTTGCGGCGTGTTGCAGTGTGGCTTTTGTTGCTGCCCATCCGCTTTTATCAGCTGGCCATCTCGCCTTATACGCCCCCCTCGTGCCGTTTTACGCCCTCTTGTTCAGAGTATGCTCGCCAAGCCATCATCAAGCATGGTCCCTTTAAGGGCTTGGCCTTGGCCGTTTGGCGCGTGTTGAGATGCAATCCGTGGGGCGGTAGCGGTTACGACCCTGTGCCGTGATAAGCCGCACCGGCAGCGCAACCTTGCACACTATCGGCCTCACCCCCGACCCCTCTCAGCCTCACCCCCAGCCCCTCTCCAAGGGGAGAGGGGAGTGAAATGACTTGTGAATTTACCACTTACTAGTGGCTAATCATTCAGCTCGTTAACTTGTGAGCTTGTAAAATTGTAGACTAACACATTTGTCAACTCGTTAACTTGTTAACTCGTCAACATGTTAACAGGTCAACTAACAAGCTTTTCAGCTCGTTAACTTGTGAACTCGTTAACTCGTCCACTCATAAACTAATAAACATCCTTTATATATCCCGATGAAGAAAAATTTTGTAGAAGAACTAAGATGGCGCGGCATGTTGGCGCAGATTATGCCTGGAACAGAAGAACTGTTGCAGAAGGAAACGGTTACGGCGTACCTTGGAACAGACCCCACAGCCGACTCTTTGCACATCGGGCATCTAGCCGGCATCATGATGTTGCGACACTTGCAGATGTGCGGACACAAACCCATCATCCTCGTAGGAGGGGCAACGGGCATGATTGGCGACCCCTCGGGTAAGAGCGCGGAACGCAACCTGCTCGACTCGGAAACGCTTTATCACAACCAAGAGTGTATCAAAGCACAGGTGGCTAAGTTCCTAGACTTCGATGCCAAGGGCGACAACGCCGCCGAGATGGTGAACAACTACGATTGGATGAAGGACTTTTCGTTCCTCGACTTCGCACGAACGGTGGGCAAACACATCACCGTTAACTACATGATGGCCAAGGATAGCGTGAAGAAACGCCTCAATGGCGATGCCCGCGACGGCCTTTCGTTCACCGAGTTTACCTACCAATTGTTGCAGGGTTACGACTTTCTACACCTCTACGAAACCAAAGGTTGCAAGCTACAACTAGGCGGTAACGACCAATGGGGCAACATGACCACGGGCGCAGAGCTTATTCGCCGCACCCTGGGCGTAGAAAACGAGGCCTACGCGCTTACTTGTCCGCTCATCACTAAGGCCGACGGAACGAAGTTCGGCAAGACGGAGAGCGGCAATATATGGCTCGATGCCAAGCGTACTTCGCCCTACATGTTCTACCAATTCTGGCTGAACGTGAGCGATACCGATGCCGAACGCTACATCAAGATATTCACTTCGCTGGATAAAGAGACGATAGATGCGCTGGTGGCCGAACAAAACGAAGACCCAGGAAGGCGCCCCTTGCAAAAGCGATTGGCCGAAGAGGTTACGGTTATGGTTCATTCGCAGGCCGCGCTCGACCAGGCTATGGAGGCCAGCAACATTCTTTTTGGCAAGGCTACAAAAGAAAATCTGCTTAAATTAGACGAGCAAACGCTGCTCGATGTGTTCGAGGGCGTGCCGCATTACGAACTGGATAAGGCATTGCTTGGCCAGCCTGCCATCGACCTTTTCACACGCGAAGACGTGCCCGTGTTCGCCAGCAAGGGCGAAATGCGTAAGCTGGTGCAAGGCGGAGGCGTGTCGCTGAACAAGGAAAAGCTTGCCGCTGCCGACCGCCCCGTTACTGCCGACGACCTTATCGACGGCAAATACCTGCTTGTTCAGCGCGGAAAGAAAAACTATTATTTGCTTATCGTGAAATGATGCGTTGCGCTTTTGCGCATACCGCCACATAAAGTTTCGCCCCTTTATCTCGGTTGGGACATTCGCAAGGCTGAAAAGCCAAATGCGAAATTCTCAAAAAGAGATAAAGGGGCGAAACTGTTTTTTAGGGCTAAGCGTTGGCACTCTCGATACTTTCAGTAACCTTATCTTGGCCCGTTATGGCAAAATGGTTTGTTTTTTAGACGTTCGTCTGCCAACAAGTTGCCTGCAATATATCTGTACAAAGCCCTTTGTAGTGGGGCTACAAGCACCTTGTAGTGCCGCTACAAGCGGCTTGTAGTGCTAGTACAAGAGCCTTGTAGCCCTAGTACAAACGGCCTTGTATTGGTTCGTATGCACTTCCTGTTGCCACTACAAGTAGCTTGTGCCGAAGCACGTAGGCCGCATAGGGCTGTTGGTTGCCTGATGGTTATGCTTACAAAGCTTAGCTTTTTTTAGGCATAACCATCGCCAAGGCCCTTGCTTTAAGCCTCAACCCTGCGTGTACCCATGCGAGCCTCAACCACGTTCACCACATAGTCGGCCAGCTTTTCGCATTCGTTAATGATGTCCATATACATCGTTCCCACATTGTAGGTGTACTCGTGGTTGTCGATGTCGTTGATGTTTTGGTTGCGAAGCTGGTTGCGATAGTTGTTAATTTCGGTTTCGATGTTAAACGAACGGGTAGTGTCCAAGTACTCCTTACGTCCGCGGATGATGATGTTCATCTGCGAAAGGCTATCGTCGGTAAGCTCGAACATCTGGTGGATACGTTCGTATTGCTTTTCGGTAAAGTCCTCCTTCGAGTTCACCAGTCGGCTAATCGTTCGCGCAAGGTTATAGCAGCTGTCGCCGATGCTTTCCAATTCGGTAATCTCGCGCATCATGTCGCGTATTTTTCCCTTCGTATCGTCACTCAGGTGCGCATCGCTCACCGCACTCAGATACTTGGCAATCTCTTGCTCCATGTTGTCGGATATGTTCTCATACTTTTCTATGCGCGAGTAAAGCTTGGCGAAATTCGAGTCGTCGCGTGTGCCGAGCAACTCGCGCACCATGCCGAACATACGCTGCATACGTTCTGCAAAGCTGCTAATCTCCTTATGCGCTTCTAGCACCGAAAGTTCGGGTGTCTTCATAATGCCAGCTTGAATGAAACGCAGGCGGAATTCTTCTTCCTCGTCTTTCTTACCCGGCTTGATGATGATGCACACCAATTTCTCTATCTGCGGTATGAACCAGATAAGTATGCCCGTGTTAAATAGGTTGAAACAGGTGTGGAAAGCCGCCAGCACAACTGGCAATTTAACGGCCAATTCGGCTTGCGTTAGTTTCGGTCCTTCGGGATTATAGCCCACAATATCGCAAATCATGTTCACAAATGGGTAGAAAACAATGAGCACCCACACCACGCCAATGACGTTAAACACCAAGTGTGCCATTGCTGTTCGGCGCGCTTGCGTGTTTGCTCCCAAGGCAGCGAGGTTGGCCGTTGCCGTAGTTCCGATGTTCTCGCCCATCACCAAGGCGATGCCCAAGTGGATGGGCAGCACGCCCGTAGAGCATAAAAGGATGGTGATGGCCATCACTGCGGCCGACGATTGCACGAGGGTGGTGATAACCGTACCAATCAACAAGAATATCAATATCGTGAAATAGCTGTTCACGTCGAACGAGCTAAAAAAGTCGATAACGCTCTGGTTATGCTGCAAGTCTAGCTGTTTGCCCGTATCGCTCAGCAGCACAAGACTGAAAAAGAGGAAGGATATACCAAAAAGAAAATCGCCTTTGTAGCGGTGTTTGCGCGAGTAGATAAGCGCAATTCCTACTAGAAAGGCGGGGAAAACAAAGTCGGTAAGGTCTATCGAGTAGCCTAGCGACATAATCCAGGCCGTAAGTGTGGTGCCAATGTTGGCGCCCATGATTACCGATATGGCCTGAGCCAAGGTTAGTAAGCCTGCATTAACAAACGAAACGGTCATCACGGTGGTGGCCGAAGACGATTGAACGGCACAAGTAATGAACGCTCCCGTGAGCATTCCCGTAAAGCGGTTGGTGGTCATCGCTGCAAGCACGTGCCGCAATTGCGGACCAGCCATCTTCTGCAACGCCTCGCTCATAATCTTCATGCCATAGATGAGCAAGGCCAACGATCCTGCAATCTTAAAACCAAAAACCAGATAATTGCTTGTATCCATAAATTAACTTTATTGTGGTGCCTTATTGTTGTGACTTTGAAATATATTCTTTAACTTTACACTCGCTAAATTCTTAATGTCGCTAAACATGAAACGATCCATACAAATACGATGCAAAAATAATAAAAAAACCGCAAAGGTGGAAATCGGTAGCACACTTTATGATGTTTTTCACGAATTAAAACTCGATATGCCTTACGGCCCAATTAACGCCAAGGTGAACAACAAGATTGAGGGCATGCACTATCGCCTGTATCACAACAAGGATGTGGAGTTTCTCGATTTGCATTCGCCCTCGGCTTTGCGGGCCTACACGCGCACGCTTTTCTTTGTGCTGTGCAAGGCCGTTCACGACCTTTATCCGCACAGCAACGTGGTGATAGACATCCCCGTGAGCAACGGATATTATGTAGATCTCGACATTCAACGCCCCATAACGCCGCAAGATGCCGACGACATTCGCCGCCGCATGCAAGAGATTATCGCCGCGCGCTTGCCCATATCGCGGCACGAAACAACAACCGATGCCGCCATCGCCATGTTTAAGAAGGTGGGCGACGAGTCGAAAGTGCGCCTGCTCGAAACCGTGGGAACACTCTACACCACTTATTATGAGCTAGACCACTACGTGGATTACTATTACGGTTCGCTGCTAACCAATACGCGCGAGCTGCGCCTTTTCGGGCTTGAACCCTATTACGATGGTCTTTTGCTGCGCGTGCCCTCCATACAAAACCCCGCACAGCTGGGCGAGCTGGTGCGCCAAGACAAAATGTTCGAGATATTTAAGGAGCACCACCGTTGGCAACAGATATTAGGCATACGCACCGTGGGCGATTTCAACAAAGCCGTTGCCAATGGGTTCAGTGCCGACCTGGTACACGTGTCTGAAGCCTTGCAAGAAAAGAAGATTGCGCGCATTGCCGACGAGATTGCCGCTCGGCCCGAAGTGCGTATGGTGCTGTTAGCTGGTCCGTCGTCGTCGGGAAAGACCACAACCTGCAAACGACTCTCGGTGCAACTGCTGGCAAATGGCATAAGGCCCGTGCAAATTTCGTTAGACGACTACTTCGTTAATCGCGAACATACGCCCAAAGATGCCAATGGAGAGTACGATTACGAGAGCCTTTACTCGCTAAACATACCATTGCTTAACGAGCATCTTGCAGCCCTGTTCCGCGGAGAAGAAGTTCAGATGCCCAAATACAACTTCGTTGAAGGGAGGAGCGAGCCAACAGGCAAACGGCTGCATCTGCCCAAAGACAGTATCTTGGTGGTTGAAGGCATTCATGCCCTTAACCCCGAACTAACGGCCCTCATCCCAGCCGAACAGAAGTATAAGGTGTATGCCTCGGCACTAACAACCATCTTGCTAGACAACCACAACTACATCCCCACCACCGACAATCGCCTACTTCGCCGCATCGTTCGCGACCACAAGTATCGCGGTGTGTCGGCGGCCGAAACCATTAAGCGTTGGCCCAGCGTACGTGCCGGCGAAACAAAGTGGATATTCCCCTATCAAGAAGAGGCCGATGCCATGTTTAATACGGCCATGCTTTTCGAGTTGGCCATCATCAAAACGCAGGCCGAGCCCTTGCTCGAACAGGTGCCAGAGAACTGCGACGAGTATTCCGAGGCCTACCGCCTGCGCAAGTTCCTTCGCTATTTTGCGCCCATGCCTTTCCATCAGCTGCCGCCAACGTCGCTGTTACGCGAGTTTTTGGGCGGTAGCTCGTTCAGTTATTGATAAAGACTCAGCCACAAAACCTACTGGCCTCACCCTAAAACCTACTGGCCTCACCCATAACTGGCCTCACCCCCAGCCCCTCTCCAAGGGGAGAGGGGAGTGGTATGCCTTGTTGATTAACCGCTTGTTATTGGTTAACTCGTCAACTTGTTATCTACCAGCCTCACCCCCCCAGCCCCTACCGGCCTCACCCCCAACCCCTCTCCAAGGGGAGAGGGGAGTGAAATGCCTTGCTTGTTGTACGCCTGTTACGGGTTAACTCGTCAACTGGTTAACTCGTTAGCTACTCAATCTCACGTCAACCCATCAACTTGTTAACTCGTTAACTAATCAATTTCACGCCAAGCCGTCAATCCGTTAGCCAACCTTCTTCTGTCTACTTTTCAGCAAAAGTTTTAACGCTATGGCTGCGATTTTATCCACTAATCACGCACCAAGGCGCAAATAATCGATTCTTGTGAAGGTTTGTTTTGGTACAACAAGGGGAGAGTATGTGAATGCGGCAAGATGAATATTTATTTAATAAAAACGCCACTTGCACCCATTTTTGGGCTATTTGCAGCAAAATGCAGTGCAATTTGGTGCTAAATGTAGTGCAATATGCCGCTAAACGCAGTGCGTTTTGCTGCTAAACGCAAGCTAAAATGGTGCAAAATGCAGTACTTTTTGCCGCTAAACGCAAGACAAAAAGCATAAACATCCACACCAATTGTATAAACAAAACCTGTTCGAGCCATTAAAAACATGACTGAAAAGGGCAAAATGGACATTAAAAGATGGGATTTTAGGGCCTAAATGCGGGTAAATGGGAGCGAAAAAAATGGCGAGTGGGCGGCCAAATAGAAAGGCTAAATGGTGCAAAATGCAGGTTATGTTCTTAAAACAGACAAGACAAAAGGCATGAAAGACGGAAAACAGAGGTTATTTACCTACTTTTTAACCTATATTTTCGCTAGAACGGGTCGAAAGAAAGAGAAGTTTTGTAAAAAAACAACAATTTAAGTTGTTGAGTTCTTGAGTTGGTGAGTTAGTGAGTTGGTGAGTTAGTGAGTTAGTGAGTTGGTGAGTTAGTGAGTTGGTGAGTTGGTGAGTTGGTGAGTTGGTGAGTTGGTAAGTTTGTGAGTTGGTGAGGTTGTGAGTTGATAAGTTGTAAATTGATGAGTTTACAAGTTACCAAGCAAACAACCCACAAGGCATATCACTCCCCTCTCCCCTTGGAGAGGGGCTGGGGGTGAGGCCACTATACATGTCGTTTTTCCCCTTGCTGTTGTTCCTAGCCAAGGGCAATGCGGTGCCTTTAAGCCACTGAACAAAGGCCTCTCGCCATTGCCTACTTTCCTTCGAACCCTTCACATCGCTTGCTCCAAAGCCGTGGCCACCTGTGGCATAACGTACGAATTTGTGGGGAATGCCTTTTGAAGTGAGGGCAGAGTCGAGCAGCAAGCTATTGCCTGGATGCACAATGGGGTCGTCATCGCAGTGCACAAGGAACACAGGCGGACAGTCGAAAGGTATTTTTCGCTCCACCGAGAGCGAGTCTTTCAGCCTATTGTTGGTCTTTTTCCATTCGCCCAAGATACCCTTTCGCGAACGGCGATGCACATAACGCTCGTCGGCAAGCGTAACAACGGGGTAGAGTGCGGCCACAAAGTCGGGGCGAACACTCACCTTCGGCTTAATGCCTAGCGGTGCAAGATAGTTGGTTGCGGCAAAGGCGGCCGAGGCCACAGCCAGGTGTCCGCCTGCCGAAAAGCCCATAACGCCCACCTCCGTGGGACTGATGCCCCATCCTGATGCCCCTTCGCGCACCAGTTGCACACTGCGTTGCACATCGCGTAGCATGTCGGGCTGCTGCCGTCCGTGAATAAGCAGGCGGTAATGGGTGATAAAAGCCAGCACGCCTGCCACGCGATAGCGGAGCACAAAGGCGGCAATGCCCTGACTGTTGAGCCATCGCGCCACACCATCGCCCTCTGTTCGGGTGTCTAGCCAATGGTAACTGCCGCCAGGGCATACGATAACGGCAGGGCAATTGCGCCCTGCACCTTGCGGAATATAAGGCGTAAGGGTTACGCTGGCAGCGCGTTCGGGCGTGCCTTGCCATATTTTTAAGGGCTTATGCTGTTGGGCATGGCCTAGATATGCCATGAAAGCCAGCAACGTGATAAGTACTTTTCTCATGTTCATCTTTAACATTGTTGGTTGTGCTACCTTAAATGTTTTGCAGCTTTTCTATTATCTTATTCCTACCCACTAGTGCCTCTGCCGTGGTGATGGCCGACAGCGGAACGCCGCAAATGCCGTGTAAGCCTACACATTGCCCCGTAAGCAAAAGGTTACTTACCTTCGTAGCCACAGGCACTTGCGTGGCTAAGGGGTTGTGGCAGTCTTTGGCAAAGCCGTATATGGCACCCATAGGTGCGTGGTAATAGTCGCGCACGGTTAGTGGCGAGGCACTCCACAGGCTCTTAACGCATTGCCCAAAGCCGGGCCGTACCTCCTCCATGCGTTGCAAGATGCGCTGTTGGTGCCACGTTTTCCACGCCTCGTACTGCTTTCCGCGCCTACCCGTAAGCGTATCTTGCCATTGCTCCACCGCCGAGAAAGGCATTACGCAGTTAATGATGAGGTGCGTAGCCCATTCCGTCTGTTCTGCCGAGGGCGGTGTCATGTACATCATTCCGTAAGGCCACTGCTCGCGGTCGTAATGGCCCAAGTGCCACACGTGGTGGTAATCGTGTTGGTAATAACAAGTGTGGTTGATGTAAGGAAAGGTCTGTGGTTTCAGTTCTACAAAAAGACTGAATATCGAATAGGTGTTGTCGATGGCGTTCAAGCGCTTGGTGTAGGCGGGGGTAAATGCGCCCTTGTCTACGATGCGTAGCGTTTCGGCCATGTGTGTGGCCGCTATATAATAAGGAGCGGCGAAGGTTCGCCCGTCTTTGGTTTGCACTGCGGTTGCCGTTCGGTTGTCTACGGCAATGCGAACCACCTCTGCATCGGGCACCACTTGTCCCCCTACATCTTCTATAACCTCGGTTAAAGCCGTGGCCAACTGCTGCGAACCGCCCACAAAGCGGTCGGTACCCTCGATATATAGCACGCTGATAAGGGCGTGAACGTAGGCAGGCGTTTTGCCCGAAACACCTCCATACATGGGGTTCATATAGGCCAACACATCGCAAAGCCGCTCATCGTGGATGTAATGGGCGATAAACTTGTCGGCCGACCACAGAAAACGCTCGCTATGTTGCGGAATGCTGTCGCCCGTGGGGCGCAGGTTAAAGAGGTCTATCTCGTTGGCCAGCTGGTAAAGGGCCGCCACATAGCGTTGCAACTGTGTGCGCTGATGTGGAAAATGCTTGGTAAAACTCTCCACAAAACCTTCTTTTCCCTCGGCCACACGATAAGTGGTGTTGGTGGCAGCGTAGTAAATCTCATCCATGCAAAGCTTGTCTACGGGTTGTAGGCGAAGTTTTTGCACGATGCCTAGGTGCTTGCAAATGCGGTGGAGCGTTTGTCCTGGGCGAAATCCACCCAGTATGTGCATGCCCGTATCGAAGTGTATGCCGTGACGGGAGAAGTTTTGCAGCCCTCCGCCCACGATGTGGTTCTTCTCCAACACCGTTACTTGCCAGCCTTCTTTGGCCAAAAGCGCACCGGTGGTGAGGCCGCCTAGTCCGCCGCCTATGATGATAATGTGGTTGTTGTTCATAATTTTAGTTTCTCTCCCAGCACTTCGCCGCAAGTTAGCAGCGTACCAACCAGCGTGCCCAACATGCCATGCGAGTTTACGTTTTGACCTGCAAAGAACAGGTTGGGTATGCGTGTGCGACTTGGAACGTGGCAAGCCGAACCCAACCTAACATCTTTGGCCACGCCATACATGCTGCCTTGCAAGGTAGAAGTATATTGTTCGTAGGTCAAGGGGGTGGAAGTAAAGTAGCAATCTATGCCTTTCCGCAAGCCTGGCGCATGCCTTTCAACGGCATTGATAAGCCTTTCGGCCCTGTCGCGTTTAAAGTCTTCGTACGCCTCGCCGCGGTGCATGATGCGCGTGTTGGCCCATTGTTCCACTTCTTCGTATCGCATGTAGCTCATTATCTCGCCGCAAGTGGCCCACTGTTGGTGTGTGTTGGGCTGTGCATCGGCTGCAAGCGCATCGCTAAGATGCACATAAAGAAAACCGCAAGGCCAGTTGTCGGAGGTGTATTGTTCGCATTGCCAAGGCGTGTCGGCGGCATAGCCATACAAGTTGTGGTTGCGATAGGGCACCGTTTGCGGCTTAAACTTGATGTAAACGGTAAACACGCCCTTGGTATTGGGTAGGTTTAGCATGCGCTGACGAAAGGCGGGACGTATGAGATTGGTATCGTTCAGCATCTGCATCACCAGTGTTGGGTGTATGGCGGCTATCACAAGGTCGGCCTCAAAGTGTTCGCCGTCGGCCGTTGTTACGCCCGTTGCCTTGCTGCTGTTGCAAGTTATGCGTTCAACACGCTTGCGCGTGAGCACCCTTCCGCCCCTCCGCGCAATGCCTTCGATAAGTCGTTTGGCAATGATGTCGCTTCCACCGGCTAGGCGAAACGCGCTTTGGTTGTAGAAGTTGGTGATGAACGCGTGGGTAGAGAAAGGCGTTTGTCCGCGTTCGCCTGCATAGAGCGGCAGATTTCCCACCAACACGTTGCGCAAAAGGGCATCGTTGGTAAAGCCATTTATCACCTCGTCTACGGCGCGCATTTGGTATTCGGTTTTCAAGTGCATTTGTTCGGGCGTTGGCCGATGCCCGTTTATGGGCGACGCCTGCGCCAAGCGTTCCACCAAATCGAGATAGCGGTGCAGCCCATCTCGCTCTTTTGGGAAATGCGCGGCAAGCGTTTCTACAAAAGCCTCGCGCCCATTGGCAAAGGCAAACCTACCTTGCGGCATCGAAATGACGTCGTAACCAGTGGTATCTAGTCGGCTAAGCGGCAGGTTTTCTAGTTCCAGATAGCGCAAAAGGGGGTACAACGTCTGCCCCTCTTCCGCACTTCCGATGAAGTGCATGCCCGTTTCGAACTTCGCGCCTTTGCGCACGAAACTCTGCAAACAGCCGCCAGCTTGCGTTTCTTGTTCAAGTACGGTTACGGCATAGCCGTTTCGTGCGAGGATGTGTCCGCACGAAAGGCCGCCAAGTCCGCTACCAATGACGATACATTTTTTCATTTATTGTTGGTGGTTGGGCATCTTGTGATGCCAGGCTTTCTAGGCTTACTTATTCTCAAAAAGGCACTGCGCCACCTGCTGCGCCACGTTCTTGTTTTCAAATCTTTGCACATACGCCATGCTCAGGCTGATGGATTCGTCGCGCCCTGCTTGCCCTTTCAGCCTTGCATTGATGGCTTGTGCCATGCCCTTATGGTCGTTTGGGGCAACATACAGGCTATGTGGGCCGCCCGCCTCTTCAAGACACGACCCCGTACAAGCTACCACGGGCAGTGCGCTTTGTATGGCCTCGATGATGGGAATGCCAAAGCCTTCGTAGCGCGAGGGATAGGCAAACACTTCGGCCTGTTGGTAGATGGCCGGCAAGTCGTCGTTGGGAACATTGTGCAAGAAATGCACGCGCGCCGACAAACCATTGTGCGCCGCCCACGATTTCACCTTATTGATATAAGGCGTGGGTCGGCCCAGCACCACCAAATGCACTTCCCTGTACACGTTCTTCATGGCCTTGACCGCAAGCAGCACGTTTTTTCGGGCCTCGATGGTGCCCACATTCAGCACAAATCGCGATGGCAGTGCATAGCGTTGGCGCACTTCGTTTAGCTTTTCGGGCGTTGCTCGCTCGCGAAAACGCGTGTCGCAGCTTTGATATATCACGCTGATGCGCTCTTCGGGATAGTGGCCATACTTCATGATGTCGCGCTTGGTGCATTGGCTAATGGCGATAATGCGGTTGGCCTCTTTCAGCGTTTTGTGGAACTTCCAACGGTAAATCAGTGCGTCCCACCAATGATAGAACTCGGGATGGCGCATAAAAATAAGGTCGTGAATGGTGACAACGGCATCGATGCCTGCGTGTTTAACGCCCTTGGGCAGTTCGCCCGACAAGCCATGAAACACCTGTACGCCATCGCGCAGCAGGTCTTTCACCACACCGCCACTTCTCCACGCTGCCTTTTTCAGCGCGTTTTTCGCGTTCTTGGGGTACACCATGCGCAGGTTCGGCGCACTTTTCACCTGTCGGGCCAAGTCTTCTCGGCCCGCATCGGGTGCATAAAGCAGCAGTTGTGCGTTAGGGTAAAGGTCCGAAAGGTCGTTAACTAGGTTTCTTCCGTATGCTCCCAAGCCCGTTCCGTTACGCACTATGCGTTTGGCATCAAAGCCCACGATAATGTTCTTGTCTTCGTTCATCAGGCACAAACTTACACAAAAAATGCGTAAATCAAGGCAAAAACTGAAAATAAGATGTGTTGTTGGCATATATTTAAGCAGAAAATACTTATTTTTGTACTTGCACATAAACCGTAAAAGAAATGAAACGCTTTTGTATGGCCATGCTCTTTGTGTTGTTCTGTGTCGCCAACTCGTGGGCGCAAAAGGACGGCCAGCTCCGTGTAAACCCCGAAGAGAAGGAGGTAGACATGGATAATCCCACCTTTGTGCCGATGGTAAAGGTGGGTAGGGTGCTGGATAAGGGCGACAGCATACAATATGTTGAACTGAACAAGATATATGTTTATCCGCAGCTGACGTTTGAAAACGAACGCCAACGAATGGAGTACAACCGCCTTGTGTATAACGTAAAGAAGGTGCTGCCCATTGCCAAAGAGGTGAACAAGATTATTATCGAGACCTACGAATACTTGCAAACGCTGCCCGATAAGAAGTCGCGCGACGAACACATGAAACGTGTTGAGGCCGACATCAAACGCGAATACACGCCACGAATGAAGAAACTAACCTACGCGCAGGGCAAGTTGCTCATCAAATTGGTGTATCGTGAAACCAGTTCTTCTTCGTATCAGCTTATCCAAGCTTTTCTTGGACCCATTCGCGCAGGCTTTTATCAGGCCTTTGCCTGGTTTTTCGGGGCTAGTCTTAAAAAGGAATATCAGCCTAATGGCGTGGATAGACTAACCGAAAGAGTGGTGTTGCAGGTGGAGGCAGGGCAGTTGTAGGAGTGTACTGTACAGGATAATCAACAACGTCCATCATTAAAAAAGTATAGAGATATGGAGCAATCGTTTTTATATTCAATTGGACACGGTAACAAGCCGATTGAGGAATTTATTGACGAGCTTAATCAGTTCGACATTAAATTTCTTATTGATATACGGTCAATACCTTATTCAAAGTATTATCCGTGGTTTAATGCTGAAGAACTAAAGAGAGCCATAACAGAAACAAATACGATTAAGTACGGGTATATGGGTGATAGCATTGGTGGGTTGCCGCCTAAAGAATGTTTGTGCTACACCAATGGTAAGGTAGACTATGGCAAACTTGCAAAGATGGACTTCTTTAAGCAAGGAATGGTGCGGCTTGTAAATGCCAATCGCAAAGGATTAAGAACCTGCATTATGTGTAGTGAAAGTGACCCTTCACAATGTCATCGCACCAAGCTGATAGGTGTAGAGCTTAAAAAGATGGGCATAGAATTACAGCATATCTATCGAACGAGATTGGGAAAAGTACTCATAAAGAGTCAAGCTCAAGTAATATCTGAGGTGATTAATAATGACGATAGTAAGAATACTTTCTTTAATAATAGCGAAAATATAAACTTTACGTCAAGGAAAGAATATGTATGATGGTATAGAAATATACACCATAGGTGTGTATGGGACAACTGAAAGGTCATTTTTTAATAGTTTGTTAATAAATGGAATAGACACGTTTTGTGATATTCGTCAACGAAGAGGTGTTAGAGGAGCAAAGTATGCTTACGTAAACAGTGTATCATTGCAAAGTAAATTAAAAGAACTTGGTATAAATTATTTTTATGCGAAGGATTTAGCACCTACTACGGAAATAAGAGAAAAACAACATGTTGAAGACGAATTAAGAGGTGAACAAAAGCGTGATAGGAAGAGCTTAGGAGACGCTTTTAAGTGTGCTTACGAAAAATGGATACTTGAAAGGTATGATTTCACAAAGCTTTTAAACGTCTTTTTAGAAATGAAAGCACGAAAGGTCGTTTTGTTTTGTGTTGAAGAAAACCCACTAGCGTGCCATCGCTCGTTGGTGGCAGGTGAACTACATAGAAAGTACAAGTTGATAATTAAACACATATAAAATATGGATACAGTACTAATAGTTTCCAGAACCAAAATGAAGGAAGGGGTTTGTGTTGACGCTATAATAGAAACAACAGGCGAATCCATTCGCCTTCACGACGAACGTGGTGCTAATCTAGCAAAAGATGCAGAATACCAAATAGGTCAAGAATGGGAAATGGATGTACAAAAACCATGGAATTCCCGTCCGGAGCCTCACCTAGAAGATCGCCAGATTCGTTCTCCAAAGTATGTCAATACCGTTGATATGGCGATGTTGGTCTCTTCTATAAAAAAGAGTAAATGCAATATAATACATGGAGGAGTTCAGAAGCTTTTCGATGGCGCACTTGTGTCTGGATGTGGAAGTTCTAAGCAACAGCCTATGTATATCAATGAAAAGAATGTACCTAACCATAGTGTCGCCTTTTGGATTGCAGATAAAGACTTAGTTATGAAGGTAAGCACTTTTAATGGTCAGAAAAAAGTCTATTATGTATATGACAACACATTCAAAATAAGCTATGTTGGGTTTCAGTCAGCCCTCACTATCATTCCCCAAGGAACAATGATAAGGATGTCATTAGCTAGTTGGTGGAAGCCTGATGATGCATCAGAAAAAAGATGTTACTTACAGCTATCGGGTTGGTACCTGTGATTTATATGAATATTATCTAATCTATTTTAGTACTTAAGCTAATTTTCTGAATCAACAAATTAAAGAAATGAAGTCGTCTTGACTTTTAATATTTCTACAAATTGGGAGGAGTGCAGCACAAGTCAACTCACTGGCTTTATAAAATCACTAAAGCCCAACAAATCCCGAAGACATCAACGCACCAACTCAGAAGTTCATCAACTCAAAAACTTAAAATGTTGTCTTTTGTTTTACAATGCCGCTCTAATTTTCGCTCCGTTCTAGCGAAAATATAGCTTATAAAGTTGGTAAAAAGCCACTATTTCTAGCCTTTTACATCTTTTGTTTTGTCTGTTTTCAAGAACAGAACCTGCATTTTGCACCATTTTACCTTTCTAGTTTGGTTGCCAACTCGTATTTTTTCAACT
>ERZ773056.481-NODE-481-length-21101-cov-13.145491_pt1 | contig 21101 bp, 19 predicted proteins | sample MGYA00580857_ERZ773056 | MGnify/ENA primary metagenome ERZ773056 (study PRJEB29015, sample SAMEA2737996) | human oral metagenome | biome: human oral; feature: human-associated habitat; material: dental | place: China | collected 2114 ... | reverse complement strand
AGCCTTATCAACTTTATATTTAGCTAAATCAGAATCATATTGAGTCTTAGCTGTATCGTAAGTAGCCTTAGCTGTATCATAGGCTTCTTTAGCTGTATCATAAGCTGCTTTATCCTTGTTGTACTGAGCTAGATCTTCAACATATTTATTTTGAGCTTCGTCATAAGCTGTTTTCGCTATATTGTACGCAACTCGATCCTCTTTATATTTCTCCAGGTCCTTTTCATACTTAACTTTGGCCGCATCGTAAGAAATTTTAGCCGCATCATATTGAGCCTTAGCTATATCATAAGCTGCTTTATCCGTATCATAAGTCGTTTTAGCCTTATCATACGCTTCTTTATCAACATCATACTGAGTCTTAGCCGCAGCATAAGCAAGTTTCGCCTCATTATAAGCAGCTAAATCTCTATCATATTGAGCTTTCGCTGTATCATATTGTGTTTTCAACACATGATATTGAGCCAAATCATAGTCATACTTAGCTTTCGCTGTATCATATTCTGATTTTTTTACATCATATTCAGCTTTCGCTGTATCATACTGTGTTTTTGCTTCATTGTATTTGGCAGTATCTACTTTGGCAGCTTCCGTAACTGATTTAATTTCTTCAGTTTGTTTTTTATAGTCGTTTTTGATCTCAGCAATTTTTTGCTCCGTTTCTTGTGGAGTAGTTGCTGTGCCACGATCTACATCAGCTTCCCTAGTAACCTCAACCCCAGCTTTTTTTGCATCTTCTACAGCATTATCCAAATCAGTAGAATCAACTTTTACCTCCTTTGATTTCACATATCTCCCCCAACCTACACCACTCCCATCCTTCGGGAAGTTCAAAGGGGGCTTCGTCAATTGGTTCGTTGTCTTTTTTGTCTCGTTTGAGCTTTTTATCTTTGATAAGCTGCTCTTTCTCTGCACGGATACGCTCCAAGAGTACAGAGGCAGGTTCATCGGTGGGGTCTTGGGGTACCAACTCCCCTCGTATGGCAAGGTCTAATATGGTTTGTCGTATTTGCTTAGTGTTCATGATTCAAGAAATTTATCAAAATCCGATTGGAAAAGGCGGTCTTGTACGATACGATACTTTTCAAACTCCGCTAAGGCATGTGTATGAGCGATCTCGGCGGTGATTTTACCAGCGTCTTGTAAGACTTCTCGGTCGGCAAATTCTAAAAAGCGGTTTAGGCGTACTTCCCAATCGCTCATGGTCATCGGGATATGCCTTAGGGCCATATCTTCTGCCATATCCAAGTAGGCAGAGACTAAGCGCTGTAGCTGTGCCATTTCATCTTCGGTAAGGTAGTTCTTAGCTACGACCACATCAAAGGGATAGATTTTCCCCTCAGGGGCATCTTTCCAAGTGGTCAGCCCCATATGAGGTTTTTCGGCATTGGCGCGCTCGTAAATTACCTCGGCAGCGGTATGTCCGTGGATTGCCCAATGTAGTTTGTTCTGTACAGAGGCAAAAAAGCGTTTCGTAGCGGAGGATTTAGGGTCGTAATCAATAGAGGTGGCATAAATATCAGTGATTTTCTGATAGAACTTGCGTTCTGAGAGGCGTATCTCTCTTATACGTTGTAGCTGTTCCTCGAAATACTTCTTTCCTAGTAGGGTTCCATCGTTTTTCAGCCGCTCATCATCCATGGCAAAGCCCTTGATGGTAAATTCTTCTATGATTTGCGTTGCCCATTTGCGGAACTGCACCGCCCTTTCTGAATTGACCTTGTAGCCTACGGCAATGATCGCTGATAGATTATAATGCTTGGTATTATAAGTTTTCCCATCATCGGCAGTTACTCGAAAAATTCGAGTAACTGAACTTTCCTCCAACTCATTATCGGTGAATATCTTCTGTAAATGATAGGTAATGGTATGAGATTCTACCCCATAGAGCAGCCCCATCATTTTTTGGGAAAGCCATACATTTTCCTCGGCATAGAGGCTTTGGATACTGCTCTCTCCTGTAGCAGTAACAAAGGTCAGATACTCCGCTACGGAAGCCCGTATGATATCTTTAGTTTTTTTACTACTCATCTCCCATAATGGCTTTTAGTTGTGCAATAGCTTCAGTGATTTTGGCTGCTTTTTCCTCCATAGTAGCTATGAGTTCGTATAGAGGTATTTCCTCGGTTTCTTCACCTTGACGTATCCAGCTCAGGTCAAGGCTTGTTTTGTCACGTGCACAGATTTCCTCATAGGTGTATCGGCGCCATCTGCCTTGTGGATTTTCCTCGCTATAGGTTTCTTGGCGCTTACGGCGGTCGTCACGCTGATAGCACTGTACAAACTCGTCAAAGTGTTCCCGCTTGAGGGGATTGGTTTTCCCGAAGTTAGGCATATTGCTACGTAGGTCATAGAACCAAATCTCTTGGGTATTGCCTTTGTCCGAAAGACCTCGTTCGAAGAAGAGTACATTGGTCTTAACCCCTTGGGCATAGAAAATCCCCGTAGGTAGGCGCAGGATAGTATGTAGGTTGCACTTTTCCATGAGGTCTTTGCGGATACGTTCGCCGTCGCCATCTACAAAGAGCACATTGTCGGGGAGTACTACAGCGGCACGTCCGCCCTTCTTGAGGCTGCGGTAGATATGCTGCAGGAAGTTCAGCTGTTTGTTGGAAGTAGGGAAGGTAAGGTCGTCACGGGTAGCACGTTCGCCCCCTTTCTTGGTGCCAAAGGGCGGATTGGTCAGTACTACATCATAACCTGTCATCTGCTTGCCTAAGGAGGAAAGGGTATCGCCGAGTTGTATAGGCCCTTTGATGTCGTGCAACATGGCGTTCATCAGTGCCAAACGGTGGGTTTCATGCACCAATTCACCCCCAGAGAAAGCCTCATTGATCTGAAACTCTTGCACCTCTTGCGAAAGGGAGAAAAGGTCATCAGTTTGGTCTTTTACGTATCGGTCAGCGGCAATCATAAAGCCAAAAGTACCACAAGCAGGGTCATTACAGCGTTCACCCGCTTGAGGGTTCGTAAGTTCCGTCATTACATCAATGAGTACACGAGGGGTAAAGTACTGCCCTGCCCCTGATTTTTTTTCATTGGCGTTCTTCTCTAGCAAGCCTTCGTATAGGTTACCCAAGCCTTCTTCTTTGGCAGAATACCAATCAAGAGCATCAATGGTCTTGATGATTTTCTCCAAGTTTTTAGGTTCTTCTATATTGGATTTAGCCCCTGCATAGATTTCCTGAATCCTCCCTCGGCACTGTTCGCCCAAGTGTTCTAACAGCTCCTTATAGAATTTCTTTAGTTCTATACCGTCTTTGCTCACAAGAGTGTCCCAACGATAAGCCTCAGGTATTTCCCCTTCGGAATTGGTTTCCTTAGCCATTTTTAGGAAAAGGATATAGGTCAGTTCTGTTACGTATTGGTGGTAGGTGATACCGTCATCACGGAGCACATTGCAGAGTGCCCATAGTTTGGCTACAATTTCTTGGTTGTTCATAGTGATAATTTGTTTTAGGGATTTACTGATGAAATAAAAACATGCTTATTATCAGCGGGTTATGTTTGTTTTTGTTCTTTTAGGGATTTGCTGATGAAATAAGATAGTGAATAGAGGTTTTTTTAGGCAAAATTATTTTTAGTCTAAAAAATCAAACGACTCATTATCAATAATTTATAGAATCTGTATTTTTTACATAGGGATTTGCTAATGAAATAAAAATGTGTTCATTATCAGTAGGTTATGTTTGTTTTTGTTCTTTTAGGGATTTGCTGATGAAATAAAATAACGCTCATTATCAATTGCTTATACTTGTTTTTGCCCTTTTAGGGATTTGCTGATGAAATAAAAACTAAGCCCAAAAAGGAATATAAGAAGCATATTTCTTAGAGCTATTATCAGGATCACTCGGTTTTATAAGTCCTCTTTCTATAGTTTCTGCTATGATCTTGGAAGCAGAAGAAGTATTGTTCTTCGCAATTTTAAAACGAGTACGTATTGACTGGTTATTTACTAATTTATTGTTAACATAATTTAAACAAGTATGTTGGTAGCAGGCACGTATTCTATCTTCTACACTCATCTTGGACAAAGGAATAGGAGCATACATGATCACCCTAGTATAATCTTCTCCTTTGATAAATTTAGGTGCAGGAAGTTGGGAAAGCTCAATCTCATCAATAGCACGATCTATACCACTACCTCTTTCTTCACAAACCCCTAATCGTCTCATAAGAGAAGCTAATTTTTCATTTCTTGACTTTGGAGCTGTATCAATAAATCTATCTATATCTACTAAGGGAACTCCTGGGTTGGTAATTTCTATTCGATCATCAAATATTTCGATCATTACACCCGTACCAGAGATATAAAAGTCCTGATGGATAAGTGCATTGGCTACAAATTCTCTTATTGCTACTTCTGGATAGATTCTTACATCTTCCCTAATAGCATCTTTAATAATTTCATTGGAAGGAAGTTGTCCCAAAATATAGTTTATCAGTCCTTCAAATCCTGTAGCATATCCCCTAATTCCTACTTGTTCCTTGGCACTATTGATTCTACTTGTTCCTTTGTATCGAATAACCCTTACTGCTTTTCTTTTTAGATTTTTAAAGTTATTGATATCCTTACAAAAAAGTATGGCTCCTAAGTTAAGAATATCATAGGATTGACTATGAGTTTTTACTAAATCATCTTGAGCTAATACTTGTAATATCCCTGATTTTGTGTCAGGCAAACGTCTATCAAGAAGGGTAAAATAGCTGTCAAAATCCAAAAGAGCTAACACTTCATCAATGCTGATATTCAATAGTGCAGTTTGCATCTCAAAATCAACATCTATAGCCATTGATATCAAATTCTTTACTTCTTGCTTAGACATTTTAACCGTTTGCCCTGCACTTCGTTTATAACTATCTTCAATTGTTCTTCCTCTTAAATAGACAGGTTTGTTAGTTGATTCAGGTATTTTAATTATTAGAATTTTATTCCCCTCATATGTTGTTATATCATGTTCTATGGCAATAGGAGGAGTTACATTATTTCTTGCAATATTGCCTATTTTTTGAATAATTTCATCTGTTTTATTTTTGTCTAATTCACAGAAAGAGCCATTATCATTAACTCCAAAGACTAAATACCCCCCATTGATATTATTAGCAAAAGCTGAAATATGTTGTGCAATTCTATCACTTTTGTCAGATAAGTCACTTTTCCAATCTAACTCATTCAATTCGTGAGGAATGGGTGTTAGACTTCTTTCTAATGTTATTTTAGCCTCTTCAATCCAATCATTCATAACTATAAATTTTAACTTACACTATTTCAAACAAATATTCCTTTAACTCCTCTACAATTTCCCCCAGATGGTTTTTAAAGACCTTATTAATTTTCTCATAGCCGCCTGCATTTTGGAAAGCGCCCGTGTCAAAGTCGGCTTTTTCAATATATTGTTCCTTCTCTAAGAAAGTCTTGATACGGTCGAGCCATTTGGTTTCCATAGCATTGAAGCTATGTGTCTGTTTGAGCTTTTCAAAAGCATTGTCCAAGCGAATTTTATAATCCACTAGGGCACTGCCCAAGGCTAAGGTGCGTATCATACCAATGAGGTCGGCGGTAATCTCTACATTCTTGGCATTGTTCCACGCTTGGTTCAGCTCTTTCAGGGTATAGCCCTCTTGCGCCATTTCTAGGTAAAGACGCTTGAGGTCACTACGAGTAAGCTCCGAAGGGCGTGTACAGAGCAGGTTCAGGGCGGTGAGCTTATTGCGATTCTCGGCTATATAGGCTGAGAACTGTTCTATATAGTCCCCTGGGCGTTGTTGGGTTTTGCCATAGCCTACATAGTGTTCGCGAACCTCATCTGGCTTGTCACTGATATATTTGTACTTTACTGTCTTAGCTTGAGAATGGAACAGGCATGCAATCGATTTTATGTTTTCTCTGACAAAAGACTTTACTTCTTCGGAGGGTGTGTTTTTAAGAGTGGTTAAAAAATCCTTGGGAGACACGCCTTGACTTAGGCTACAGAAATAGTCGAAATCCTGCTGGCTAATATTCTTTGCGCGTCGTTGCAATCGGCCTAAGAGCTGTTGGGTATATTTGGCAATTAGCTCAAGGTCTTCGGTATGTTCAAAGCCATTGATGATATCTTCTAAGGTAGTGCTGGGATTCACCACAATAGGCGCCATTTCAGAGACTTTTGTAAAGAAATCAAAGACACCCACGGGGTCATATACATCAAAATATTCCTTGTTTATCTTAGGACAAAGGCGGGTAGCGCGTCCGATCATCTGCTCGAAAAGAATACGTGATTTCACCAAACGCATGAATACCAAAGTGGTGATTTCAGGGACATCTACCCCTGTGGTAAGTAGGTCTACGGTTACCACTATATTGGGATAAGTATCGTTTTTAAACTTATTAACCGCCTCTTCTACTCGCTTTTTATCTCCTATGCTACCTGTTATCTTTTGGATAGCATCGTTATCTACCCCTTGTTCGGTATAGATTTCTTTAAGGATCTTCACCACAAGATCGGCATGGGCATCATCTACGGCAAAAATAAGGGTCTTTCCTTCGCCAGTAGGGTCTAAGAATTGAGAGATTTCCTCCAATACAGCACGGTTAAACCCTTCTACGATGATATTTCGGTTGAATTGTTCTACCTCAAAGTTCAGTTCGTCAGGTATTTCTGACAAATCTATCACCTCGTTTTTCTCAGCATCATATACCTGTACAGTTTCTCCTTTAGCAAAGTGAATCCCTTCTATACGCTGTTGGGTAAAAATATGGTGAGGAAGGTTATAATCTACTAAAAATCCGTCCAAAACAGCTTCGCGATAAGAATACTCAAAGACAGGTTTGCCAAAGAGTTGGGTAGTGTGTAGGGCAGGGGTAGCAGTAACCGCTATTTTCACCGCATCGAAATAGTCTATAACCATGGTATATTTGCTGGTGAAATCGTCTTGATCGCGGAAAGCAAATTCATCTTCACTCATCTCTTTATCAAGGATATAACCACGGTGTGCCTCATCTACGATTACCAAGTCGTAATCAGATACAGTTGGTATTTGCTCTCCTTCATTATAGAGAATACGCCTGACCATAGCCTGCACAGTACTGAGTTGTATTTTGGTTTCTTTCTCTATTGTTTTCTCACTCAGTGAGTTAATAGGATAGATGTTATAGAGAGTCTGTAGGTCTTCTAGTTTTACATCCTTGAACACATCAAGCGCCTGCTTTCCTAAGACATTGCGATCAACTAAGAACAAGATACGCTTAAAGCGTTTGGCAGCCAAAAAGCGATAGATCATTGCCAGTAGGGTACGCGTTTTTCCTGTCCCTGTGGCCATAGAGAGGAGCACCGAGCGATGAGCGTCGGCTAAGGCTTTTTCGGTAGCTTCTACGGCGCGGATTTGGTAGGGACGTAGGTTGAGTCCGTTGGGGTCTCTCAGTAGGTCGTAAGGGGTTTGCGCAAGGCTTTGAGTGGCACGCTCTATATCTTGTGCCAAGTCCTCCAAGAGGCCTTGAGGACTTTTCCAGTGTTGTAGTGCTTTGGGAATATTTTCCTCACGGCGCACGTCCAAAAACCAAATACCAGATTTGGTTTCTATCTGTTTGAGGTATCGCCGTCCGTTAGTGGAAAAAAGAAATGGTACCTGATAGTCACCCCATGTTCCAATGAGATAGCAGGCATGTTCTTTTTTGATATGAGTGGCGTAGTCCTTGCATTGGTTGGAGAGGATACTTGAAATATCTTTGTGTTTTGCTTTGGCCTCTACAATACCTACCAACTGCAACCCCGCAAAAAGGGCGTAGTCGGCAAAACCTTTGTCAGTAGGCCATTCGGCAATAGCAAGGTTTTTCCCCTTCTGTGGGCGGGTACCTTTGCTATAACGTAAGAGTTCTGTGTCGGCCTGCCAGCCTGCTTCACACAACTGAGCGTCAATGAGTTTTCGTGTTTCGGCCTCTGAAAGCTGAAGATCCTTTGCGTATTGTAGGGTGCGGCGTGCACGCTCTTTTTGAGCGTTTATAAACTCTTTGGTCTGGGCAGCTTCCCAATAACTCTGTTGCTTTTGTAGCTCAATGAGCTGCTCGGTAAGGGCTTTGATCTGCTGCTCTTGGGCTTCCTTCTCGGCTTGTAGGTCGGCAACATTGGGTATATCCTCCTCTTTGGGCATGACAAAGGTATGCCCTCCGGTTCCCTCCCCATAACTCAAGGCATACCACTGAGCCAGATGGTAGGCCATTTGCAAGTTTGTTTTAGCAGAGGTAACCGAGTCAAAGCCAGCATGAACGGCTTCATTCCCTCGCTGTCGTAATTGGTTAAGAATACTACCTAACTGGTGTTCTATAATTCCTTCCCGCTTAAGGACACTGATTCTATTGGCCTGATTGTTTTCATAAGGCAGGGCAATATGTTCTATTTGAAAGACCTCATTGACCATAACTTCAGCAAATTGGCGTAGCTTCATCAAGCAGCCATTGGGGTCGGTATATAGGTAAGTCTCTGCCAAATAAGCAATACGATAGAGTAGGAGGGGTTCAATATCTTTTAGAAATTCAAAATTACTTCTCATAATGCAGCCTTATAGGAAGTTACAAAAGTAAGGTATTTCTTTTAAGATTTTAATATTATTAACAAAGCGTTAACCGATAATCAACAACTGATGATTACTTTTCATTTTTCACCCCCCTAACAAGTATCACGCTATAGAGGACACATAACACTACGGCCAAAGCAAAAGCGGCTAAGGGCAGGGTAAAGTTGGTAGGGGAGACGGGGAAGAGCTGAGAGAGCTTGGCCATATAGAGGTTACGCAGCAGGTAGCAGAGCACTAAGGCGGCGATGATAGCCCCCAGTGTAAAGAGACAGACAACCCACTGATAGTAACGGGCTATCTGCCCAGGTGTGTAGCCAATGGAAAGCAGCGAGCGGATTTGCTCCCTGTTGCGCTGCAAGACCAGATGCAGGCTAAGGATAACCACTGCTACGGATAATAACAATATCAGTAAGGCAATCCCTACTACCGTCCAAAGGGCAGAGGAGAAGAAAAAGCGCATTTTGCTCAGTTCCAACTCGTCCTTGCTTATGGTATAATTATGCGCCTTGAAGTAGGTCAATATCTCCTGCTGTGAGGGGTCATGGAACTCCACTAAAAGGCGAGAGACACGTGAGGAGGGTGTCCCATAAGTCTGGTTAGCCCAAGCGAGGAAGTCTTCTGGGACGAGAATAGAGTTGATTTTGGCAGAGAAGCCCACAATACGGCTGGAGAATATTGCTTCCTTGCCATTGCCAGAGAGGCGAAGGCCGAAGGTGAGTTTGTCAATAAGTCCCTTGGAGAGCACAGGTAGTCCTTGGCTTTCGGCAAAGCCAAAGTTATAAAGGGAGAGATAGTTCTCAGGAATGATGATAGGGACAAAGGATCGAGAGGGAGTCCACTGCCATTGGTCGCTCTGAACATCAATATACTTGTCGGGAATACTCTCAAAGAAAAGGTCGGTAGCAAATAACGGCAATTCGCCCTCACCCTCATGTGTATAGGCCATGATCTTAAAGGTAGCCACTGAAAAGGGCGCCATACTCTTGACAAAGGACTCTTTTCGCAAGGCCTCTTGTTCTTGGGGAGTGAAGTAGATGCTTTCCTTCTCAAGTGAGCTTACTGCTGAAATGGGCTTGCTTACTACTGCATAGTTACTTGAAAATATATCTGTTTGCTCCTCTAACAAAGGTTTTACGTCCTTATAGAGTTGCCAAATGCCCCCTAATAGTGTTAGGGCTACCATCAAGGCGAAGCTATAGCCGAGGAGTTGGGCTTTGGGGAGCGTTTTTCGTTGGAGCTTATAGAGCATACATCAGAATTTTAGAGCTGTAGGACTTGGTCATAATTTAGCAGCGCGTTGGTCTCTAGGGCTGTCATCAGTAGGGTAGCCCCTCTTTGGGAGAGCTCTTCGTTTAGGATCTCACAGAGCACATGGGTGTTGGCCTCATCTAGATGGCTAAAAGGCTCGTCCAGAAGGAGCACCTCGAAGGGTTGGGCTAAGGCACGCAAGAAGGCGACACGTTGGCGTTGTCCTAAGGAGAGGGTAGCCACAGGGGTATCCTGCTTATGGGCAAGCCCTACCCGTGCAAGTAGTTCGCTGATTTGCTGGGAGGAGAAATAGCCTGTCAGTCGGTTCTTGAGTAGTATATTCTCCTTGGCTGTCAGAGAAGGAAAGAGGCGTAGGTCTTGGAAGAGGTAGCTCAGCCTATGGCGGCGATAGGCAAAGAGGTCTTTGGGTCGGGCGATCCCATCATAGGTAATAGAACCCTCATAACAATCGCGCTCCCCATAGAGGAAACTTAGCAGGGAGGTTTTTCCCCTACCTGACTGGGCACGGATAAGATAGCACCGAGCAGGGGCAAAGACGACCAGCTCCCTCAGATAAATATCCGAGGGAGTTAGCTCTGTCTGTTCCATATAACTTGGTCTTAGCTGATGTAAACAGATTTCCATTGTTTTTATTTTTCGCCTTTTTCGGTTGTTCCGTCTTCTTCTATGATCTCCTCTTCTCCATAGGCTTCTCCTTCTTCGTAGTTTTCGTCATCCTCGTAGGCTTCGTCCTCTTTTGCATTATTTCCTTTGGCGGCCTTGCTTGCATTGACCTGCTTGGCAAATTTAAGGAAACTATAGAGACTATTACGTTCTACATTTTTCATGTGATAGATAAGGGAGGCGGTGTTTTCCTTGGCATTGGCTTTGACTTCCAAGTCCTTGGAGTGGTCTATAAGCCACTGGAAGGAAGCTTCGTCACGGACACTCTTGTCGGACTTCATTGCCATCCTGATTATACTAGGATAGTCGTCCAAGTTCAGATTGAAAAAGCCATAGAAGGTATTCTTGCCTGCCTGAGAAGCCAAGGAGCTACTATAGGCGTTATCTTTGTGTTTTCCAGCGATAAAAGCATCTACCTCATCGGAAGAGTTGCTTATGAAAAAGGCTTTGTCGTTATAAGCGAAATGGATACTTACAAAGAAAAAAGTCAGGCTATAACGATCCCCCTCCTTGGTAAAGGCACCTTCTTCAGCAACCATTTTGTCCAAGATCTTTTTATCATTGATATCAAAGATAGCTCCTACCACAGGTATAGGAATACTCATACCCGTCTCAAAGTCCTCCAAGGCCACTACGAAACTCCCTCCGAAAAGGTTCAAGAGGTTGTCCAGCTGGAGGTCTTTCTTGGCGAGCCACTGCTTGATGTCGGCTTCTTTGACGAGTTCTGGTTCTGCTTCTTTGAGGAACTCATAGTAGTTTCTCACATTGACTGCTCCTGTGAAGGCCATAGGCATTTTCTCAGGGAAGTGTTTGAGGAGCTTTTTGTTAAAGGAAGCATCCCCTATACGATGTTTGTCTAATAGCTTTTGGTACTTTTCGTTATATAGGGTACGAGCCGAGAGGATAATCTCCTCTTTTTCGAACTCTAAAGTTGCATAGAGATAGCTTCCCTGTTGTAGGTTGAACAACGAAGGAGAAAGCGCTGAGGCGGAGGGTACTCGCTTATCCAAAGTCTCATAAGCGTCTGTTATGTTGACCCATACACTGATATCCTTCTGATCCGAAAGGAAATCGGCAAAGCCGTCAAGGGAGGTAATCTGCTTTTTAGCCTCTAAGGAGCGGAGTTGCTTGGCTTTCAAGGGGATTTGTAGTTCTGAAGCGGGTTCTTCATCTGCGTCGCCTACTCCCAGAAAAAGCGCTTTGTCGCTGTCCCAGCTCAGCGTATATTTGCCTTCGGCCATGTTCAGCAGCTTATAGCCACTTTCCTCGGTAGGAGTATTTTTCTTGTCAGCCAAGGCGAAGAGTTGGTTAAGGGTCTTCTCAAACTTTTCCTTATCGGAGAGGGAGCAGGCCATCCCGATATAGTTTTCCATACCATTGCCCCCTTGTTGTCCATACTGGAAGAGATAAATAGGTTCGCGAAAACGCACCCCTGAATTTCTTGGGTTACGGAGCAGCTCACGGAGGAAATCGCGTTGCTTATCCGTTAGGGAAAGGCTATCAACCCACTGTTTGAACTCCGCAGCCTCTTCAGAGGAGCCGATATCCGCTTTTTGGTAAAGCGACTTAAAGTCAATAGAGACTACCCAAGCGGCATCGCTGGGAATCAGTGCCAAAGAGGCAGGCTTCTTAGAACAAGAAGCGACGAGAATAAGGACTAAGCCAAGTAAGAATCGTTTCATAAGGTTTTGAGTTTTAGGTTTGTATTCACTGCCATTGTGTTTCTGTCTTTAAAGTCTTAAAATCTGTTTTTCACGTTCTATTTCAGCAATAAGTTCTTCTGTATTGCTTTCTACTCTCATTATCAAGCGAATATGAGACCACGTCAATTTGGCACACATGTGTGCCAAATTATCTTGATCAGGAAAAAGAAGATAAAATCTACGATAATCTCGTAGTGTTCTTTCGCTAAACCCTTTTCCTAATTCTTTTGAGAGTTGGGCAATCACTTGCTCCCCATAGTTAGCACGGATACTTCCTTGCTGTTCCTCTTCTACAATACGCCTTCCTATCCTCCAAAATCCTTCAATCATTGCAAAAGCAGTGGCTTGGTAGGCCTTTTGTTGTGCTTGATTCTAAGCTAATGCGAGATGAGGCTCAATGACTTCATCTAAAGGAGGTCTCTCTATAGGATAATGTTCATCTTCATAGCTTTCCACAAGGTCTGTAAGGAGCATTAATTCTATATATTCTGGATTATCTTCAGGGGTATTATCATCAACCATTTCTAAAAGTTGGTCTATACGCTTCATAATAGCGTTGTATTGTGTTTCATTTTTTATCATAATCTTATATTTTATCTATATTTTCTATATCATCATATTCCTTATGAGTACCTACAAATCGAATATACAGAATCTTGGGTGTAAATAGTATAAGAGCCACTATTCTGAAATGATTACCTTTAATATTGAAAACAAAACGTTTGTTCCCTACAGCATCTACGCTGTTAAAGCTCTTTTTTATATCAGCGAAACAAGTCCATTGGGCATCTATTGTTTTCCTATACCAATCCTCCAAAGATAGTTTCGCATCAGGATAGAGCGTATAAAAATCGACCAATGCTTTCTTGGCAATGACTCTCATAAGCTGTTTTTGACTACAAAGGTATAAAAATATTTTTGATACACAAACAATTTTTTTAAGAAATGAAGTAAAAAACAGTACAGACAACGATTTTTTTACTATCTTTGCCTATTGATTTTTAAAAACCGATTTTTATATGAAAAAACTTATTTTTCTTTTATGTTTCCCCTTAGTCGCTGGGGCACAGGAGGTGCTCTCTGGACGTATAACAGATAGCTTGGGCTTAAGTGTTCCCTATGTAAATATAGGGATAGTGGGCAAAGGGAAAGGTACTGTCAGTGATAGCAAAGGACGGTACCAAATAGACCTTACAGGAGTTGCCCCAAAAGATAGTATCTACTTTTCTCATCTGAATTATTACCGAAGAGCTTTTGCTGTCAAAGACTTACAGCGAGATCCAAAGGTTGTCCTTGTAGAACATGTCTTTGAGTTGCCGTCCTTTACGGTAAGCCAAAAGAAGCCCAAACTACAAACTATCAAGGGTAAAGGCACTTATGTAGGTGAGATGTATTATGCTGGTCAAAACGTACTCAGTGAGGTAGAAATGGGTAACATCATAGAACTGAAAGACACCTATTTGGCCAAGGAATTTGAGCTGCCCGTCTTGGAGAATACCATGCCTAACCTTGTACTGCGCTTGCAAATCCTTAAGATAGAAGACAATGGTACGCTTACACCGCTTGTGGAGAAGCCCATATACCTTAGTATCCCTCAGAATAATCAAAAGCAAAAAATCATTCAAGAGCTACAAGTGGTACTTCCCAAAGGACGTATCTGGGTAGGGCTTCGTACTGTAGAGGGATCAGGTGATGGACACTTTATCCTTGGAGGGAATCTCAGTGGTGGCTACAAATTCAAGGATAGAACTTTTAAGAAAATGGATATGAACTTGGGAGTGAGATATGGTATTAAAGGAATCAAGATTAGTGACAAGTGACAAATATGGTTGCTATCCTTCCGCTTACAATTAGGCGAATTGCCATTGTCCCCTACAGCATCTACGCTGTTAAAGCTCTTTTTTATATCAGCGAAACATGTCCATTGGGCATCTATTGTTTTCCTATACCAGTCCTCCAAAGATAGTTTTGCATCAGGATAGAGCGTATAAAAATCGACCAATGCTTTCTTGGCAATGACTCTCATAAGCCGTTTTTGACTACAAAGGTATAAAAATATTTTTGATACACAAACAAATTTTTTAAGAAATGAAGTAAAAAACAGTGTAGACAACGATTTTTTTACTATCTTTGCCTATTGATTTTCAAAAACCAATAGCCCCCTGCCAAGCATAAAAAGAAGAACCCCAAGGCAGTGAGCTGTACCCAAATGATGGCGGGCATCATTCATTTTAAGTTATGGGTTATGAGTTTTAGGTTTGTATTCACAATAAACTATTTTTTATTCTTATTTATATAGGCGCAAATATACAATATTTTATACGATATACAATGTAGAGATCCATTCAGAAATAAAAATTTTTGAAACTTTGTAAGTTCTATTAGTACCTCCTTTTTGTCTCCTACATAGTATCTGTGATGTACTACTGTTATAACCAGGCTGAGGAAATTGCGAGTTTGTTACAGATAACCTCGTAAAAACAAACTTTAAAATATAATAAAAATCATTTATATCTACTAAAACGTAAAAATAAACTTCTTTTTGTGTGCTTATTTTTACATTTCAGTATTTTTTAGTATCTTTGTCGCCAAAATAGAACCTTATGAAACATTCAGGACTTATCCCTACCGAAAAAATTATTGAGCGACTACAATATGAAAATCCTTGGTGGACAAGTAACGAAATATCCACCACTTATGCCCTTATGCCTCGTCGATTGTACTTTGATCAGTTCTACCCTTATGTAGCTGACCGAGATATACGTCGTGCCGTAGTTCTTATGGGGCCACGTCGTGTAGGTAAAACCGTGATGATGTACCACACCATAGCCCGCCTTATTAGTGAAGGTGTACCTGCTCAAAAAATAGGATTTATTGGCGTGGATAACCCTATCTACATCAATTTAGGACTACAAGATATATTGGATATATATCTGCAAGCTATAGGCAATACTTCTTTAAAAGACACTTACATATTCTTCGATGAAATTCAATACCTAAAAGATTGGGAGCGACATCTTAAAGTATTGGTAGACAGCTACCCTGATACTAAATTTATAGTTTCGGGCTCTGCTGCGGCTGCTCTCAAATGGCATAGTAGCGAAAGTGGCGCAGGCAGGTTCACCGACTTTATGTTGCCACCACTTACTTTTCAGGAATTTATTCACCTAAAAGGCAAAAATCACCTTATGCAAAAGCAAAGTATCATCTTTGCTGGCAAGGAAATACCTTATTGGGTAAGTACCTTCCTCAAGGAACTAAATAGCGAATTTCTGCAATACCTAAATTTTGGCGGCTATCCCGAAGTAGTTTTTTCTGAGAAAATACAGCAGGATATGGGCAGATACATCAAAAATGATATAGTAGACAAGGTGCTGTTGCGCGACCTGCCTAGCCTATATGGTATTAGAGATGTGCAGGAACTGAACCGCTTTTTTAGCTACATTGCCTATAATACAGGTAATGAATTTTCGTACGAGAAGATGGCGAAAGAAAGTGGTATCAATAAAGAGATGCTAAAGAAATACTTAGAATATTTAGAGGCTGCTTTCCTCATAAAAGTGCTAAACAAAGTAGATATCAATGCTAAAAAACTAAAGAGAATTACCAGCTTTAAAGTGTACCTTACCAATCCCTCGCTACGTACGGCATTGTTCTCACCTATCAAGGAAGGTGATGAGGAAATGGGTAATATGGTAGAAACAGCTATCTTAGCCCAATGGCTACACCGCGAGCAACTGCATCTGACTTACGCCCGCTGGAAAGAAGGACGTGGCGAGGGTGAAGTAGATTTGGTACTGATTGACGACAAACGCTTCAAACCCAAGTGGGCAGTAGAAATAAAATGGAGCAATAGGTATCACCAAATGCCACAGGACTTAATCAGCCTAATAAGTTTTTGCAAAGCCAATGAGCTAACAGCTGCCATTGTCACTACTAAGGATACCATAGGTACTAAACCTTTGGACGAGCTGCAATTCACTTTTGTACCTTCTGCCATTTACGCCTATAACACAGGGGCGAATACTCTAAATATATGATAATAAATACCTGTCTTACATATACAAAAAGATGTGCTAATGAGTCCATTTGCCAATTTATCAATTAACAAATGGACTCTTTAGCTTGTTTTTCTATAATTCCAAACAGCCCAGCTATTTAGAAGCACGGCAAAGCCGACAAGGTACAGAAACTCTGTGCTGAGCTGCAAAAAACTACTGCCCTTGAGGACAATTAAGCGGATAGCATTGACAAAATGGGTTATAGGAATGGCATTGCTTACCTCTCTGCTCCATGCGGGCATGCTATCTACACTTGTTAAGAAACCACTCATCAGAAGGAAAATCATGATAAAGAAGTAGGCTATGAACATGGCTTGTAACTGCGAATCGGCATAGGTGGAGACCAAAAGGCCAAAGCCCAGAATCGCAATGAGATACATAGCGGCAAAAGCATATAGGGTAAGCAAACTGCCTGCTGGGAAGATGTCATATACTACATACATCACTGTAAGCCCCAAAGTAAAGAGAATTAAACCTACGACCAAAAAAGGTATGAGCTTACCGAGTATAAACTGCCACTTTTGGATAGGGGTTACATTGATTTGCTCAATGGTGCCGATTTCCTTTTCTCTTACCACATTGAGCGCAGAGAGAAATCCCCCGATAATAGTTAGTAAGATTGCCAGAATCCCTGGGACGATATAGCGCGTATATTGCAGATGAGGATTGTACCAGTGGGTTGTGGCCACATTGAGCTTGGCTACAGCACCTATGCGTTGGGGAGCCTTTATATTTACATCTAAATCAGCGTTGAACTCACGTATTACCGAGAGCAAATAGGCGCCCCCTAAGGACGACTTACTGCCGTTGATGGCATCGATAGAGACACCGAGCGCTTGTCGGCCTTCACGTACCAAGTTACGCTCAAAGCCGTCAGGTACTTCCAAGACGACATCAGCCTTACCGTCTTCTATGAGGGAAAGACCCTCTTTGTAAGAGAAAGGAGCATCTACAAGGCGAAAATATCCAGAGGAGGTGATCTTCTGTATTAGCTGGTGGGAATAAGGACTTTGGTCGTGATCCACATAGACGAGGTTGATGTTCTTTACATCAAAGTTGGCCACTAAAGGCAGTATAATCAGCTGCATCATAGGGGCAACAAACATCATTGCCAAGATGGTCTTATCTCGGAATATCTGTTTGAATTCTTTTTCTAATATAAATAGTAATGTCTTCATCGTATTAATTTGTCGATTATCTGTTGTGGGCGAATTGCCATTCGCCCCTACTATTCCAATCGTATTTTAAACTTCTTCATGGCAAGGCTTAAAAACACCACTGCCATAGTGATGAGCACTAAGGTCTCTTTCCATATATAACTGAAATCCAATCCCTTGAGCATGACTTTCTTTACAATGCTATAGTAATAGCTTGAGGGGAAAATCTTGGATATACCCTGAAAGACAAGTGGCATGTTCTCTATGGGGAACATAAAGCCTGTAAAGAAAGCTGTAGGCAACATCATTCCCATCATGGCAATAAGCATGGCGGTTTGTTGTGAGGAAGTACTGGTGGAAATCAGTAGCCCCAAGGACAAACAGATGATGATGAACAAGGTACTTTCCCCGTAAAGCAATAGCAGATTACCCCGTATCGGGACATCGAGCATATAGACCGACAGCAGGAGAATCACGGTAAAGTTGATCAGCGAGAGAATAAGGTAGGGGACGGCTTTGGCTACGAGTATTTTCAAGGGATTGAAAGGCGATACCAGAAGAATCTCCATGGTGCCTAACTCCTTTTCGCGAACGACCGCAACGGAGGTCAAGGCGGTGCTGACAATCATAAAAACGAGCGCAATCACCCCAGGGACAAAGTTCATAGAGCCATTTTGCTCTAGGTTGTACAACATGCGGTTTTCTACCGTTATCTGGTAAGGCAGCCGCAGGGTAGGGTTCAGTTCTTGCTGGTAGCTGGACACTATAGCAGAGAGGTAGTTCTCTACCGTTTTGGCAGTATTGGGGTCGCTACCATCGGTGATCAGTTGTAGGGTGGTGCCTTTGGGAGTATAGAGATCACGACCGAAATCAGGGGGGAATATAAGGGCTGCTTTTATAGTTCCACGCCTGAATTGGTCTTCTACCTCTTTGTAACTCAGTAGTGGGTCTTTCACTTTGAAATATGTACTTGCCTGTAAGCGTTGCGTAAGAGCATCGGTATAGGTGTTGTGTGCCTGGTCGAGCACAGCAATACCGATATTCTTCACCTCGCTGCTGAGGGCTTGGCCGAAAAGGACAATCTGCGCTATAGGAATCCCAAAGAGGATCAGTAGCGTACGGCGGTCACGGAATACGTGATAGAATTCCTTGCGGATAAAGGCAATGAGTTGTTTCATGGTTATTCATTACGTTTGGCATTGCGGGCGAGGGCATAGAAGACCTCGTCCATGGAATGGGTGTTGAATTGTTTTTTGAGTTGAGTCGGACTATCCATGGCCTCTACCCTGCCATCTACCATGATGCTGATGCGGTGGCAGTATTCGGCTTCGTCCATATAGTGGGTGGTTACAAATACGGTAATGCCCTGAGCAGAGGCCTCATATATCATATCCCAGAACTGACGGCGTGTTATGGGATCAACCCCTCCGGTAGGCTCGTCCAAGAAGACAATTTCGGGGCGGTGGAAGATAGCTACTGAGAAAGCCAATTTCTGTTTCCAGCCCAGAGGTAATGATCCTACGAGTTTGTTGGCTTCCTGCTCAAGACCGAGGGTCTCAATCAGTTGTTCTCGGCGGGGCTTGATCTGCTTGCGGCTCAGTCCATATACGCCCCCGTAGAAGGTAATGTTTTCCTGCACGGTGAGGTTGTCATACAACGAAAACTTTTGGCTCATATAGCCAATGTGCTTTTTGATCTGCTCTTGCTGTGTATAGACATCGAAGCCTGCCACGGTAGCCTTGCCCGATGTGGGGTAGGAAAGCCCACAGAAGATACGTATGGCGGTGGTCTTCCCCGCGCCATTGGCACCGAGAAAGCCGAAGATTTCGCCTTTTTCAACGGTAAGGGAAATATTGTTTACGGCTTTGAAATCGCCGAATTGCTTAGTGAGGTTGTTACATTCTATTGCATTCATTTTCTAATTCTTTAATTTGTCAATTTGCCGATTTGCCGATTTGTCAATTTGCCGATTTGTCAATTTGCCGATTTGTCGATTTGTCGATTTGTCAATTTGTCAATTTGTCAATTTGTCGATTTGTCTATTATCTCATTGACTCATTGGCTCATTGACTCATTGACTCATTGTCTAATTGGCTCATTAATCGTATAAAACTATCCTCAATGGTAGGAGTAATAACGCTCCAACGGAGATCAGCAAAGGTGTTCTTTAGTTCTTGCTCGAATAGAGACACATCGGTACCTGTTTTAAGGGTCAGGTGTAGGAACTCCCCAAAGGGATAACAACTCTCTACGGCACTTTGTTGCCTAAGGTGCTGCAAGAGAGGATATATATCAGGTGTACTTGCTGCATAAAGTATTTGACCAAAATCACTGACAATCTGCTGAGGGGTACTGGTGGAAAGTATCTTGCCCTCTTGTATCAGAGCAATACGGTCGCACAGGCTGGCCTCGTCCATATAAGGGGTGGAAACCAGTATGCTGATACCCTGCGCTTTCAGTTTGGCGAGCATCTGCCAGAACTCTTTACGAGAGACCACATCTACCCCTGTGGTAGGCTCGTCTAACAAAAGGACTTTAGGCTTGTGAATGAGCGCACAACAGAGGGCTAATTTCTGTTTCATTCCCCCAGAGAGTTTGCCCGCACGACGCGTACTAAAGGGCTTTATCTGCTCGTAAATATCCTTGATAAGGTCGTAATTCTCGGCAATGGTCGTACCAAAGACGGTGGCGAAGAAGGTAAGATTTTCTTCCACGCTAAGGTCTTGGTAGAGGGAGAATCGCCCCGGCATATAGCCTACGATCTTGCGGATTTCTTTGTAATCCTTTACAATATCAAGCCCCTCCAGCGTGGCGCTTCCTTCGTCAGGTAGCAGGAGCGTGGTGAGCATACGGAAGACGGTGGTTTTGCCTGCACCATCAGGGCCAATTAGCCCAAAAAGCTCCCCTTTCTTGACTTCTAGGGAAAGGTGCTGTACGGCCTTAGTATCACCGTAGGACTTGCTGAGGTTTTGGATATTTATACTTGTCATGTGTTGATTTATCAATATGTTATCTTCTTAAAATGATAGCCAGTAAAGCAGTTGGAAATCATCTAAAATATATTCTTTTTCCGTGTAACTATTATAAAAACAAATCTTATTTTCTTTCGCTGTGACAGAAGGATACCAGTCATCTAAAGAAGCATATTTACTATGTTTAGGATCAATAATTAGGGTTACAACACCTGAGCACTGATGAGGTTTCACGGCTTCTATTGATATAAAGAAACTTTTGGTTGATTTATCTATACTTATTTGCTTGATATTTCTCAGGTAGCACCAATAGGGTAATTCATTGTTTGACTCAGGGAAATATACTGAACAAATCTCATCTCCGTGTGGAGGCTCTGTTTCATATTTTAGCAACATATGTCCAGCTGGGAAGCTCACCTCGTAGGTGTCTTCTGGAAGGAAGGTTACTTTACAGTCTTCTATATCAAACATATTTCACTAGTAAGTTATTCATTTTTCATTTTCTATATCAAGACAAAAGCAGAGGTCTTTGCCTTCGGGGTCTTTTTCTATGTAACAATCTTTTCGCAAGGGATAGTCCCAATCGCCTTTTGGAGTTCTTACTTTTTGGTAAGGGGGGACGTATACGGTACCTTTGTCCCAAAGGATTTGAGCATATAGTACTCCGTTGTAATAGGCATAATGCCCAAAAGGGTTCATTTCTTTTGAGGGATAACACGTCTGAAA
>ERZ773056.480-NODE-480-length-21132-cov-14.876121_pt1 | contig 21132 bp, 20 predicted proteins | sample MGYA00580857_ERZ773056 | MGnify/ENA primary metagenome ERZ773056 (study PRJEB29015, sample SAMEA2737996) | human oral metagenome | biome: human oral; feature: human-associated habitat; material: dental | place: China | collected 2114 ... | reverse complement strand
CCACGCCCGGTGCGTGGCAACCGCCGCTGCGCGTCCGCCCGTTCGGCTGGCTGCTGCTCGCGCTCAACCTCGCCTGCTTCACCGGCTGGCTCACCGGTCTCATCCCGCTGAAAATCACCGCCTACGACGGTCTGCACGGCCACCCGTACGGCATATTCCTCTACCCCAACCCGTTCAGCATCGGCCTGCTCAATCTCATCGCCCTTGCCCTGCCGTGGCGCTGGCAGGCGGATTTCCGCCCATAACCCCGTCCCGCGAAAAAGCGCCACCCGAAGCCGTCGCGTTTCCCGCTGTGGAAACCCCGGTTCAGACAATCCCAATCCAAAAGGAACCCCTCATGAAAACCGCTCTCCTGGTGATCGACACCCAGCAGTCGCTACTTGATATGCAGCCTTACCGCGCCGAAGAAATGCTCGCCGTCATCGGGCAGCTGTTGGCCACCGCCCGCGCCCACGGCCGCACAGTAATTTACGTGCGCCACGGCGATGAAAACGACCCGCAGCTCAAGCCCAGCAGCCCCGGCTGGCAGATTGCCGCGCGCATCGCCCCGCAACCGGGTGAGCGCATTATCGACAAACAATACAGCAGCGCCTTCAAAGGCACGGATTTGCTGGACTACCTGCACCAAAACAACATCCGCCGCCTGATTGTCGTCGGCATGATGACCGAATACTGCATCGAAAGCACCGTGCGCACTGCCAACTATCTGGATTTTGACGTGGTGCTGCCCGAAGGCGGCAACAGCACGCTCGCCAACGGCAAATGGTCGGCGCAGGAAGTATACGAGCACCACAGCGGCATCATGCGCGGCCGCTTCGCCGCCATGCCGGACGTGGCCGAAGCCGCAGCCATGCTGTCCGGCTAACCCGACCAACCCGGTGGCAGGCGGATTTCCGCCCATAACCCCCGCCCCGCAAAAACCACTACCGCAACATTGCCGGAAAGACAGGTGCGGCATTACCATAGCCGCCCTTTCAACCATCACAAGGAAACCCCATGCAATTCCTCCGCTGGCTCGGCAAATCGCTCGTCCGCCAAATCCTCTGCGCCATGCTGCTCGGCATCCTCATCGGCTACATCCTGCTCAAGGCGGAAATGCCGCAATCCGCCGAATACTTCCAAATCCTCGGCGAATTCTTCACCAAGGCACTGCGCGCGGTCGCGCCCATCCTCGTCTTCGTCCTCATCACCCACGCCATCTCGCGCCACCAGCAGGGACAAGCGCGCGGCCTGAAGACCATCATCGCCCTGTATGTCGCCGGCACCTTTGCCGCCGCCGCCGTCGCCGTCGTCGCCAGCACCTGGTTCCCCACCACACTCTACCTCAACGGCAACCCCGAAGCCGTCACCGCGCCGGGCAGCCTGAAAGAAGTGCTGACCGCGCTCCTCTTCAAAATCACCGACAACCCCATCAGCGCCGCCGCCAACGGCAACTACATCGGCATTCTCGCCTGGTCGATGCTCGCCGGCATCGCCCTGCGCCACGCCCACGCCAACACCAAAACCGTACTCGACGACGCCGCGCGCGTCATCCACTACATCGTCTCGCTCGTCATCCGCATCGCGCCCTACGGCGTCTTCGGCCTGGTGACGACCACCGTCGCCACCACCGGCTTCTCCACCTTCCACACCTACGCCCGCCTCATCGCGGTGCTGCTGGGCAGCATGGCGGTGGTCGCGCTGATTGTGAACCCGCTGCTCACCTGGGGCATCCTGCGGCAGAACCCCTACCCGCTGGTCTGGCGCTGCCTCAGCCAAAGCGGCATCCCCGCCTTCTTCACCCGCAGCTCCGCCGCCAACATCCCGATCAACCTCGACCTCTGCGAAGCACTGCACATCCGCGAAGAAACCTACAGCATCTCCATCCCGCTCGGCGCCAACATCAACATGGCCGGCGCGGCGATTACCATCGCCGTCCTCTCGCTCGCCGCCGCCCACACCATGCAGGTACCGGTACACCCGCTGAACGCGCTGCTGCTCTGCTTCCTCGCCACCCTCGGCGCGGCGGGCGCATCAGGCGTCCCCGGCGGCTCGCTGATGCTCATCCCGATGGCCTGCTCGCTCCTCGGCATCGACGGCGATACCGCCGCGCAAGTCATCGCCATCGGCGTGCTGATTGGCGTGGTGCAGGACAGCGCCGAAACCGCGCTCAACTCCTCCTCGGACGTACTCTTCACCGCCGCCGCCGACCTCGCCGACCAACGCAAAATGGCGCGTACCGTTGCGCCATCGCAGTCGTAGTCTGCGTAGATTGGGTTAGCGAGGCACGAGCGTAAGCCAACGGCGCTGTCCCTGCGGACGTGGTTTGTTGGGTTTCTTGCTACGCAAGCTGTTTCAGTCGGCTGCGCCTGGCCTAACCTGCTCGCTGCATCATAAAACGTAGGTCGGGCATTCATGCCCGACATTTTGTTGATGTCGGCCATAAATGGCCGACCTACGGTTGCTATATTCGTAGGGTGTGTGCCGCAGGCACGCACGCGTTTCCCGATACAAATTCCCCGCGTGCGTGTCGGCTGCGCCGGCACACACCCTACACCCAGAATCCGCCATAGGGTGCGCCTCGGCGCACCATCCGGTGATGGCTATACGGCACACACCAAGGCCCGCATGAGGCGGCACCACCGCTCAATCGCAGTCGCCCTTGCGCACGGTCAGGATGAAAATTTCCGCGCCGCCCTTGTCGGCGTAGTGGTAGGTGTAATTGAGGTTGCCGTCCAGCAGCGAGCGGGTTTCCGGGCTGTTGCACAGCCCTTTTTGCACGCGCCGGGTCAGCTCGCGCTGCCAGTCGGGCGGTAGTGCCGCGCCGTCCTGTTCGGGCAGGTGGTAGTAGTAAACGAAGCCGTCGTCGTTCAGGTCAATCTTGTCGAGGCGGGTTTCAGCATCGACCATCATTGGCAGTTTGGCGTTGGCGGTGCGCAGGATTTTTTCGCGGTCGGCGATGCGGGTTTTCGGCAGCGGCGTGTCGGGGCTGTGCCGGGTGAAGAAATAAAGGGCGATGAGCACAATGGCGATGTCGGCGAGGATGAAGGCAACGAACAGGGGTTTTTTCATGGTGGCTCCGGTTGAAGGGTCATAAGGCAGGCGCATTGTCGGCCATAAGCGCTCGCATTGCGATGAATTTTGACGCGCCGCGAAGTGCCGGGCATTCGCCGCAGACTTGGCGGTATAGCCATCCACCGAAAGCCTCATACGGTGTTGCGTCGCCTCACCGTACAACCGCGTACTGTCTTCGGCGACGCGCCTTGTCTGAAACTTTCGGTGGATGGCTATAAGGCTTTCGGTGGATGGCTATAAGGCTTTCGGTGGATGGCTATAAATCAAAGGATAGTTCAACAAAAAAGCGCCGTTGTGGCGCTTTTTTAGTGGGCGAAACCCCGGTTTATTGGCCGTAGTAGGCGTTCTTGCCGTGTTTGCGCAGGTAGTGTTTGTCCAGCAGCTCTTGTTGCATCGGCGGGATGCGCGGGTTGAGCTGGCAGGTAAAGAGGTTCATGTAGGCGACTTCTTCGAGGACGACGGCGTTGTGTACCGCGTTGTGCGGATCGGTACCCCAGATGAACGGACCGTGCGAGTGAACGAGTACGGCGGGAACGGCGTTCGGGTCAATACCGCGTGTCTGGAAGGTTTCGACGATCACTTTGCCGGTTTCGAGTTCGTATTCGCCCGCGATTTCTTCCGGCGTCATGCGGCGGGTGGCGGGGATGGCGCCGTAGAAGTAGTCGCCGTGGGTGGTGCCGAGCGCGGGCAGGTCGCTGCCCGCCTGCGACCAGATGGTGGCGTGGCGCGAGTGGGTGTGGACGATGCCGCCGATGTCCGCGAAGCGGCGGTAGAGCTCCAGATGGGTCGGGGTGTCGGAGGAGGGTTTTTTGTTGCCTTCGACGGTTTTGCCGCTCGCCAATTCGACGACGACCATGTCGGCGGCGGTCATGACGTCGTATTCGACGCCGGAGGGTTTGATGACAATCAGGCCGCGTTCGCGGTCGATGCCGCTGACGTTGCCCCAGGTGAAGGTGACGAGGCCGTAGCGCGGCAGGTCAAGGTTGGCGGCAAGGACTTCGTCTTTCAGGGTTTCTAGCATGGGAATCCTCCTTTTTGCATTTGTTCTTCCATCCAGCGGCGGGCATGGATGATTTCGGCGACGGGCTCGGCGGCTTTTTCCGTCCACATTTCGATGAGGAAGGCGCCGCGATAGTTCAAGCGGGCGAGGGTCTCGAAGACTTTGACGAAATCGACGCAGCCGTCGCCGAAGGGGACGTCGCGGAACTGGCCTTTGCTGGTCGCGGTGACGGGGTAGGTGTCTTTCAAGTGGATGGCGGCGATGCGGTCAATGCCAAGCGCGAGCTCTGCCGGGACGTCGTTGCCCCAGGCGCTCAGGTTGCCGACGTCGGGATAGACGGTGAACCACGGCGAGGCGACGAGTTCGTCCCATTGTTTCCAGCGGCTGATGCTATTCATGAAGGCGGTGTCCATGATTTCCACCGCGAGCATGACGCCGTTGCTGGCGGCGAGCGCGGTCGCCCATTGCATTCCTTCGCTGAAGCGTTCGATGGTGCCGTCGTCCTGCTCCTCGTAATAGACGTCGTAGCCCGCAAGCTGGATGGTGCGGATGCCGCAGTCCACCGCGAGCTGGATGGCTTTTTCCATGAGGCGGCGGGCTTCGTCGCGAATGGCGGGGTCGTGGCTGCCGAAGGGGTAGCGGCGGTGGCCGGAGAGGCACATCGAGGGCACGGTGATGCCGGTGTCAAGGCAGGCGCGGACGAGGTCGAGGCGTTCGGCCTTGCTCCAGTCAAGGCGGGCGAGGCGAGCGTCGGTTTCGTCGATGGAGATTTCCACGAAGTCGTAGCCGCAGGCTTTGGCGAGCGCCAGCCGCTCTGCCCAGCTTAAATGGCCGGGCAGGGCTTTTTCGTAGATGCCGAGTTTGTGCTGGCGCATGGTTTAGCCCCAGTAGCGGGCGAAGGCTTCGTGGAAGGCTTTGGCGGTCGCGGGCCCGGTTTGCGGGTTGGCGAGCGCGCGCCCGGCGATGAAGCATTTGGCGTTGATGTCTTTGAAGATACCGACTTCTTCGGGGACGATGCCGCCGGTGATGGAGAGCTCCAAGCCGAGGTCGGAGAGCGCGCGCAGCAGTTGCAGGTCTTTTTCGCCCCAGGTTTGGCCGCTCGCCTGCGCGTCGCGGCTGCGGTGGTAGATGGCCTGTTTGACGCCCATTTTGACCCAGGCTTTGGCGTCGTCCAGCGTCCAGTTGCCGAACAGTTCGATTTGTACTTCTTTGCCACGGGCGACGGCGACTTCGTGCGCTTTTTCGATGGTGGCGAGCGAGGCGGCGCACATCACGGTAAACCAGTCGGCGCCGGCGGTGAAGGCGATGTCGGCCAGCGTTGAGCCGGCGTCGGCGGTTTTGTAGTCGGCAACGATGATGTGCTTGGGGTAGCGCTGGCGCAGGGTTTCGACAGCGGTTTTGCCTTCGCTGAGACAGAGGATGGTGCCTGCTTCGATGATGTCCACGTGCGGCGCGGCGACGGCGGCGACTTCGAGCGCCTCGGCGAGGCTGGTTTGGTCGAGGGCGATTTGTAACAGCGGTTTGCTCATGGTTGGCTCCTTTCGGGGGGTTAGGGGTGAAGGGTGTCGTTGAAGGCGCGCAGTTGCGCAATCAGCTCGCGGTAATGGCGGTATTTGGTGGCGTAGGCGTCGGCCAGCGCGGGATTGGGGCGGTAGTTGTCCAGCGGCGGTTTGAGCGCGGCGCAGGCGGCAGGGCAGTCGGGATACGCACCGGTGCCAACCATCGCCACCAGCGCAGCGCCGAGGCAGCCGGTTTCTGCGATGCGCGGTGTTTCGACGCTGTTGCCGCTGATGTCTGCCAGCATTTGCATCCACACCGCCGATTTGGCGGGGCCGCCGGTGACGCGCAGCACGCGCGCCGCCGGGAAGCGTTGCCGCATCCGCTCCAGATGGTGCATCAGACTGTAGATGACGCCTTCGTACACCGCCTGGTAGATGTGGGCGCGGCCGTGGAAGGATTGCAGGCCGTACAGTCCCGCCTGCATTCCCAGTCCGGCGTTGCTGCCGTAGAGGAAGGGGACGAAATAGACGCTGCTGGCGGCGGGCGGCAGCGCGGCGATGCTGTCGTTGATGGCGCGGTAGTCGTGTTCGCCAAGGAGGGCGGTGATCCATTCGAGGTTTGCCGCCGAGGTCGGGCTGGCTTCATGCACGATGTACTGGCCGGGCGTGGCCGATTTGCCATAGACGAAGGGGATGGTTTGGCTGTCGTCGATGTGGTCGGTGAAGCCTGTTACCACCGACCAGGTGCCGAGGACGACGTTGAGCATGGTTTCGTCGTGCAGTCCGGCGCAGAGCGCGGTGGAGACGACGTCAAAGAGGCCGCCGACGACGGGGGTTCCCGCGCGCAGGCCGGTTGCTGCCGCCGCTTGCGCGCTGATGTGTCCGGCGATGGCGCTCGCGCCGACGATGGGCGGCAGGGTGGGGACGATTTCGGCGATGCCGAGGGTGTCGGCGAGTGCGGGCTGGTAGCGCCCTTCGCCGAAGTGGTAGAGGTTGGATTCGGAGATGTTGGTTTCTTCGCAGGCAATGGCGCCAGTCAGGCGGTAGCGCAGGTAGTCGTGCGACATGAGGATGCTGCCGATGCGCTGGTAGCGCGCAGGCGCCTGTTCTTTCAGCGCGCGCAGGATGGAGACGGGATGCCCCGTCCACAGGGTTTGCCGGGTTTCGGGGTAGAGCGCGGCGGGGACGCCTTCCGCCTGCCAGCGTTTGACTACTGGCAGCGCGCGCTGGTCGGAGGAGAGGATGCCGTTGCCAAGCGGCGCGCCGTCACGGTCGAGGGTAAAGAGGCCTTTGCCCTGGGCGGAGATGCCGATGCCCGCGATGGTCGCCGGGTCGGTCGTGGCGATGGCTTCGCGGATGACGGCGGCGCAGGTTTGCCAGAGGATTTCCGGGTCGCGCTCCGCCCAGCCCGGTTGCGGGCTGAGCACGGGCAGGTTGCGCCGCGCCACGGCGATTTCGCTGCCGTCTTCGCGGAACAGTCCCGCCTTGATGAAGGTGCCGCCGCAGTCGATGCCAAGCCAGCAGGTCATGGGGTCTCCTTATTTTGTCTCGTCGGCGAGCGCGTCCACTTGTTGCAGCAGGGCGCTGCCGCTGTCGCCGCTTTGGTCGATAAAGCGTTGGCGTATCGGTGCGGCGATGAGGATGTGGTGCTTCATGGGGTTCTCGCGGGTGGGTGGCGGTGTGTTTATGTTGTTTGGGATTTGGTCGCTACGCGGATGGTTTGCTGCCCCCACCCCAACCCTCCCCCACGGGGGAGGGGGCAGAATGGCGGGGGTAATGTGCCAGTGCGAGCGGTCAGGGCTTCGCCTGAGCGCCCCTGCATGACGCAAAGCGTGGTGGGGCAAGCCCCACCCTACGGTTTTGCGGGGGTGGGGTTCTTTGCGGGTTATTTTTTCTCTTCGGCGAGCGCGTCCACTTTTTTTAGCAGTTCGTCGCCGTTCTTTTCGATGAAGAATTGGCGTACCGGCTGTTCGATGATGGCGCGGAACGGGGCGGTGTCGATGTCGCGCACGATTTCCAGTCCCGCTTTTTCCATTTCTTCCAGCATTGCCGCTTCTTTTTCGGCGTTGAGTTCACGCTGGTAGGCGCCCGCTTCTTTGGCCGCATCGAGCAGGATTTGTTGTTGTTCGGCAGGCAGGCTGTCGAATTTGGCCTTGTTCATCACCACCAAGAGCGGGGTGTAGCCGTGGTTGGTCAGGCTCAGGTGTTTTTGTACTTCGTAGAGTTTGACCGAGTAGAGGATGCCGATGGGGTGCTCTTGCGCGTCCACGGTGCGGGTTTCGAGCGCGGTGTAGAGTTCGGAGAGCGGCATCGGTACCGGGTTGGCGCCCAAGAGTTCAAACGCCTTGACGTACATCGGGTTCTGGTTGGTGCGGATTTTCAGTCCCTTGATGTCGTCCGGCGTTTTCACCGGGTGTTTGGAGTTGGAGACGGCGCGGAAGCCGACTTCCCAGAAGCCCAGTCCTTTCAGGCCTTTGTCTTCGAGTTCTTTCATCAGCCCCTGGCCGATGTCGCCGTCCAAGACGCGGTAGGCGTGTGCCTTGTCGCGGAAGATGAAGGGGATGTCGATGATGTTGAGGTTAGAGGCGAGGCCGGTGAAGTTGGGCGAGCCGGACATTTCGATGTCTATCGAGCCGCCGCGCACGCCGCTAATCATCGCCTGCGCGTTGCCGAGGGTGCTGTCGGGGAAGAGCGAGATTTTCAGTTCGCCACCGCTTTTTTCTTTGACGAGGTCGGCGAATTTTTTCGCGGCGATGTGCTGGGTGTCGCTGCGCGGCGCTTCGTAGCCGAAGCGGAGGCTGGTGGCAGCATGGGCGAGGCCAACGCCCAGGGCGGCAGCGGCGATGAGGGCGGAGAGCAGTTTGTTTTTCATGGGTTTTGCCTTGTTGTGTTGAGGGATGGGGTCAGCTCATGATGAAGCGGTAGGGCGCAATCACCAGTTGCGGGAAGATGAGGAAGAGGATGAGCAGGAGCAGCAGCATACCGACGTAGGGCAGCATACCGCGCGCGGCGCGGTCAAACGGCAGTTTGGTGACGCCGGTGATGACGTTGAGCACGTTGCCGACCGGCGGGGTGATGAGGCCGATGGAGGTGTTCAGGATAAACATCACGCCGAAGTACACCGGGTCAATGCCCGCTTCTTGCACCAGCGGCATCAGCACCGGGGTGAGGATGAGCACGGTCGGCGTCAAATCCATCACCATGCCGATGATGAAGACGGCAATCATGATGACGGCGAGCAGGAGGCGCGGCGAATCCAGCAGCGGCTCAAGCAGTTCGGTAATCATCTGCGGCAGTTCGGCGATGGTAATGAGGTAGCCGGAGATGCCTGCGGCGGCGACCAGCATCATCACCACGGCGGTGGTTTTGGCGCTTGCCAGCAGGATGCCGTAGAGCTGCGGCAGTTTGAGCTCGCGATAGACCAGAGTGGAGACGAAGAGCGCGTAGAACGCCGCCACCGCGCCCGCTTCGGTCGGGGTGAAGACGCCGAGGCGGAAGCCGCCGATGATGATGACGGGCAAGAGCAGCGCCCAGATGCCGTTTTTGAAGGAGGCGACGAGTTCGCGGCGGCTCGCCTTGGGGAAGGTGTGGATGTCGAGGTGTTTTGCCTGCCAGCCCCAGAGCAGGGCGAGGAAGATGCCCATCATGGCGCCGGGGACGATGCCCGCCATGAACAGTTTGGTGATGGAGACGCCGCTGGTGACGCCAAAGATGATGAAGGGGATGGAGGGCGGGATGATGGGGGCGATGATGCCCGCCGCGCCTATCAGTCCGGCGGAGCGTTCTTCCGGGTAGCCGGTGGTTTTCATCATCGGGATGAGCATGGCGGCGACGGCGGCGGTGTCGGCGACCGCCGAGCCGGAGAGGCTCGCCATGATCATCGCCGCCATGATGGCGACGTAGCCGAGGCCGCCGCGCTTATGGCCGACCAGTTTCATCGGCAAATCGACGATGCGGCGCGACAGTCCGCCCGCGTTCATGATTTCCCCGGCGAGGATGAAGAAGGGGATGGCCATCAGCGAGAAGCTGTCGGCACCGCTGATGAGGTTTTCGGCGAGGATTTGTGTGTTGAACTCGCCGAGGTGCAGCATCATCGCGATGCCGCAGAGGATGAGGGCGAAGGCAACCGGGATGCCCGCGAGGATGCCTGCAAGCAGGACAACGAGGAAGGTGGCGATAATCATGCGATGTGCCCCCGGAGAATGGCGGAGGTTTTGACGCCGATGCGCACCAGCAGCAGGATTTGCAGCAGGCCGCTCATGATGGCGGCGGCGAGGAAGTTCATGCCGGTGGGGATGCCGGTGATGGGCGAGAGGTTACTCATGTTCTGCGCGGCGAGTTTGCAGCAGCCGAGGAAGAGCAGCAGGCAGCAGGCGAGGAGGATGATGTCGGTCGCGACTGTCCACCACGCGCGCAGTTTCACCGGCAGTTTGGCGACGAGGAATTGGACGGAGACGTGTTCGTCGCCGTTGAAGGCGAGTACCGCGCCCATGAAGGTCAGCCAGACGAACATATAGCGCGAGGCTTCTTCGGTGAAGGTCAGGCCGGAGTTCAGGGTGTAGCGCAGGATGACGTTGAGGAAGATGAGGAAGCTCATCAGCGCCAGATTGAAGACGACGAAGATTTCCAGCAGTTTGTTGATGTTGGCGAGCGCTTTCATGGCAGGCTCCGCTTACAGCGCCAGGATTTTTTGCCAGACGCTGTCATCGACCGGAATGCCGTTTTTGCGGTGTTCGGCGATGGTTTTTTCGAGGTTGTGGCCGGGCAGACGTACCGGCACGCCTTCCTGCGACGGCGTGGCGGAAAGAACGTAGTCGGTGATGCGGCGCAGTTTTTCGTCGCGCGTCTTGCCGTCAATAAGGCGGTCAACCTCAATGGCGATGAAGATTTGCGAAACGCGGTATTCGTCGTCCAAATCCTCGCTCACTTCGGCAACCGACAACCCGCCGGAGAGCAGGGTGGCGACCATATCCAGCACGATGGAAAGGCCGGAACCTTTCCAGTAGCCCATCGGCAGCAGGCGGCGGTTTTTCTCGACGGTAGCGGGGTCGCGGGTGAGATTGCCGTCATCGTCAAAGCCGGCATCTATCGACGTCTGTTTGCCCGCCAGCCGCGTAACCTCCAGCTTGCCGTAGGAGAACATCGAGCAGGACATATCGACGTAGGTCGGCGGGTTGCCCGGCACGGCAATCACCAGCGGATTGGTGCCGATGCGCGGTTCCTTGCCGCCCCACGGCGGCATCACCGCGAGCGAGTTGGTCCAGCAGATGCCGACATAGCCCTTTTGCGCCGCTTGCAGGCCGTAGCTGCCGCCGCGCATCCAGTGGTTGGCGTTTTTCAGGGCGACGACGCCGATGCCGTGCTGGTCGGCGAGGGCGATGGCGCGGTCCATCATTTTGACGGCAGTAAGGTTGCCAATCGCCTGATGCGCGTCCCATTGCTCTATCGCGCCCAGCGACAGCACTTTTTCCGGCTCGGCTTCGGGGTGGATATGCCCCTGGTCAAGCTGGTAGATGAAGCGGGGAAAGCGGTTGACGCCGTGCGAGTAAATGCCGGAGAGGGTGGTATCGGCAAAGAGGGTGGCGACCGCCTCGGCGGTGTCCTCCCGGAGTTTGCGCGCGAGCAGCACGCGCTTGAATTCGGCCTTGAGTGCGTCGTAGGTGAGTTGCATGGCGGGGTTCCTCTGCGGTTTATGAACGAAAAGCGGGCATTATAGGAATGGTGTGAGGATGGAACAACGGCGGCTGTGGTTTTTTGTGTTTTTGTGTGAATTTGAAAAGAAACGTGGCGTGCGACGGTGCCTGCTTCAACATCCAAGCCGTGTCGCCTGAACCGGAAAGCCCCCTCCCCTGCAGGGCGAAGCCCGCAGCGGGGGAGGGCTGGGGAGGGGGTAGCGATACAGCTCGTAAATTGCTGTTCCGCTTTTTGGCGGCCGCTGAGCGGCGCTTCACACCCCCTCCCCGGACACCCGCGAAAATGCAGTCGCATTTTTCGCGGGAAGTCCGCCCCTCCCCGCTTCGCAGGGGAGGGGGATTTCTGTTTTGCCAACAGACTCCAGATACGAATCAGACCAGTCCGGCTTCCTGCATCCGGGTTTTGGCTTCATCAACGGAGAGGATGTTCTTCATGCCGATGACGGTCACGCCTGCGGCGGCGGCATCCTTGAACATATCGACGAAGTTGGCCGAGCAGAAGACGACGTCAAACTGTTTCGCCGAGGATTTGCCTTCGGAAATCGAGCAGTGGTGGATCTTTTCCACGTTAACGTTGAGGTCTTTCAGCGCCTGCTGCACTTTCATTTTCATCATCAGGCTGGTGCCGGCGCCGTTGGCGCATGAGACGAGGACTTTCATGGTTTGCTCCTGTTGTCAGTGAATCGGTTGGGTTGCCCGCCCCCGCTTGGGCGGAAGCGGGCGCGTTTCTTTCTTAATGGCTTTCCGGGAATTTGGCCTTGTAGGCTTCGTAGTCTTCCGTCATCAGGAAGTAGCCTTCGCGGTTGCAGCGGTACTGGATTTGCGGGATGGCAATCAGCACGAGGATGACGATGGCGAAGCCGATGTAGTGCAGGTTCTTCATGAGGAAGGTGAATCCCGGCCAGAGAATCGCCCAGTCCCACATGCCGAGGTAGCCGCCTTCGAGGCCGACATTCATGCCGTTGTAGGCGTAGATGGCATAGCTGACGACAAAGGCGGTGCCGAAGACCTGCATCAGGCCGGAGAAGAACGGCATAATCAGCGCCGCCTTGTAGCCGCCGTGACGGTTGGCATAAAGGCCGATGGTGGCGTTGTCGAAGAACATCGGGATAAATCCGGCGATGATGACGGTCGGGCTGTTCATCGCCAGCAGCACACCGAGGGCAAGGAACTGGCCAAGCGCACCGAACATGAAGCCGAGGGTGATGGCGTTCTGCGAGCCGAAGCCGTAAGTGGCGGCACAGTCAATCGCCGGTACCGCACCGGGCAGCCAGCGGTTGGAAATGCCGTGGAAGGATTCAGTCAGCTCGGCGACGAAGGTGCGTACCCCCAGTTGCAGGATGGAGAGGTAAACGGTGAATTTCATCGCCGTCAGCAGGATGTAGGTGAAGAACGGCGTACCTTCCTTGTAGTCAAAGACGAGGCCGGCGGCAAGCAGTCCCAAATACTCTTTTTGCTCCATGTTTTTGGAGAGATATTGGGCGCTGTGCTCCAGCACGAACTGCTGACCGAGGGTGGCAAGGATGACGCCGAAGAAGAAGGTCATGAGGATGGTGGTGGCGACCATGTTCTCGTTGAAGATGGAGAGCCAGCCCGGCAGCTTGATGTCTTCCAGTTTCTTCGTTTCCTGTCCCGGCTTGGGTTTGAAGAAGATTTCGGAGAGTTTGCTGAATAGCGCCACGCCAAACATTTGCTGGTGGCCGATGCAGAAACCGGCGCCATCGGTGAGGCGTTGCGATGGGGCGATGGTCAGGTTGGAGCCGACCGCCCAGTAGAGGCCAAGCGCCAGTGACATCATCAGCAGCAGTCCGGTGTCGCCCAGTTCGGGGAAGCAGACCAAAAGCAGCCAGAAGGCGGTGGCGGATTGTTGCACCTGAACGTGGCCGGTGGTGAACAGCGCCCGCATTTTGGTAATGCGCTGGAAGCGGACAACGAGAATGTTGAAGACAAAGGCGAGCAGCAGCAGCGTCAAGACGGAGCTGAATGAGCGCTGAATATGACCGAGCGCATCTTCAATCGCCGCCTGCCCGGCGTAGGGATCCATCATGCTGGCGGAAACGTTAAAGCGTTCTTTCAATCCGCCGATAATTGGCTTGAAACTGGAAACGAGGCCGGTCGCCCCCGCAGTCAGAATGAGATAACCGACGCTGGCTTTAATGAATCCGGCCAGCGATTCATACCAGGGTTTTTTCAGCAGGATATAGCCGACAAGCACAATCAGGCCGATAAAGAAGGCCGGTTGTTGCAAGACGTTTTTGGAAAAGAATCCCCAAATGGCATAGAAAAATTCCATGTGGCCTCCTAGATACTGTATTTCGCCGCAATGGCGCGCAAATCGTCGTGATTCTGCGCCTGCAACAATTCGCCAATCAGCGCGTCATTGTCGAGCATGGTGGCGAGTGCCGACATATTCTCCAGATGCTGTTCGTGATCCTGCGAGGCGAGGGTAAAGAACAGGCGCGCGTCTTTTTCGCGGTCATTGGCGTCAAAGGCGACGGTTTCCGCCACTTTCATGAAAGAAATCGCGGTTTTGTGTACGCCCTTGGCATTTTCCTGCGAATGCGGCATGGCAATGTCCGGCGCAATGACGATATAGGGGCCGTATTTTTCGATGCAGGCGATGATTTCATCGGCGTAGCTCGCATCTACCGTGCCGTCGGCAACCAGCGGTTTACAGCCGCCATGAATGGCGCTTTGCCAGTCGGGGAAGCGGGTTTCAAAATTGACGTGTCCCGCATCCAGCATTTTGCTGAGTAACATGGTGCCTCCTTAGAGCATGGAGCGGAACTGGATGTTTTGCTCCTGCTCGAAGCAATCATCAAAGCCGCGCGGGTGGTGGTATTCGGTCAAATCCTTGTCGCGCGGATAGACGTATTTGCCGCCCACTTCCCAAATAAAGGGTTTGAATTTGTATTGCAGGCGGTCTTTGCGCATCCGGTACAGGGCGAGAATTTCATCGGTGCTTGCCATGAAATTCGTCCAAATATCGTGATGCACCGGAATGATGACTTTGGTGCGCAATGCTTCCGCCATGCGCAGCAAATCAATAGAAGTCATCTTGTCGGCAATGCCCACCGGGTTTTCGCCGTAATTGTTGAGGGCGACGTCAATGTCGTAATCCTTGCCGTGTTTGGCGAAATAGATGGAATAGTGCGAATCGGCGCCGTGGTAAATGGTGCCGCCCGGCGTTTTGAAGACGTAATTGACCGCCTTGCGCCCCATTTCTTCATCGCTGGGGCAAAGGCCTTTCAGCTCGCCGCCTTGTGCTTCCGCACCTTCGACCGGCAGCGTTACCAAACAGGTGCGGTCGAATGAATCGAGCGCGTGGATTTCCATATCCTTGATTTTGACAACATCGCCCGGTTTGACGGTGACGAGGCGGTCTTCCGGCACGCCCCATTTTTTCCACAGTTCGGTGCAATGCCACGGGCCGATGAATTTGACGTGATTCAGCTTGGGATTATTGACGATGGCGGCGGCCACATTGACGTCAATGTGGTCGCTATGGAAGTGCGAGGCGAGGATGGCATCGACTTCGTTAATCGCAAACGGATCCAGCACCATCGGCTGCGCGCGCAGGTTCGGCTGCAATTTGCGCACCCCGGCCATGTTCGCCATCTGGTGGCCGCGCACCATGTCTTTCACTTTCTTCGTGCTTTTGCCGCGGCTGCACCACAAGTCCATGCAGATGTTGGCGTTGCCCGGCGTCTTCAGCCAGATGCCGACGCATCCGAGCCACCACATGGCAAAGTTGCCTGCGGGGACGACCTCCTGCTCGATTTCTTCGTTGAGCCAGGTACCCCATTCGGGGAACGTGCTGAGAATCCAGCTTTCTCTGGTGATTTCACTAACTTTGCTCATGGGTAAACTCCGGTGGACATGAAAGGACTGGCAAACGGAAACGGTTTCCGTCCGCGCGCGGCTATGGTAACGCTAAAGATGTTCAAAACGCAATACAGAAAAAACAAAACGAACATATATCAGCGTTCGTTGTGCGGAAGTACCCGCTTATATGACGATATTGGCAGGTTACGCGATGGTTTTATGAATGAGTTGAATGTTTCAGGCGCGTGGCGCTACAATGCGCGCTGACACGTTAATAAAAGTAAGGAATAAAGGAATATGAAACGCTCAATGGCCTTCGTGGAAGCACGCCGCCAGAAAATCCTGGAAACGCTGGCGGCGAACCCGGAATGCAAGGTACAGGAGCTGGCGGACGCGCAAAACGTCTCCGCGCTCACCATCCGCCGCGACCTGGATGTGCTGGCACAACGCGGTTTTTTGCAGCGTTTTTACGGCGGGGCGACACTCGCCGCCCCGCCGTCGCAGGAAAACCAACAGCGCGAACGCTGCAAACGCGCCATTGCCGCCCGCGCCGCCGCCTGTATTCACGAGGGCGACACCATTTTCATCAATTCATCCTCCACCGCGCTGCTGACGCTGGATTACGTCAAGGAGCGGCGCATCACCACCATCACCAACAACGGCAAGGCGATACATCTTGACCTTGACCCGCGCATCAAGCTGATTCTCTCCGGCGGCCATGCCCAATTCCCCAAAGAAGCGCTGACCGGCGAGTTCGCGCTGCGCAATCTGGAAAAAGTCACCGCGCAAAAGGCGATTATGGGCTTCAGCGGGGTGAGCCTGCAGGGCGGGCTGACCACGTCCAATGTCGATGAAGTCGCCATTAATGAAATGATGCTGCGCCGCGCCACGGAAAAGGTGCTGGTGGTGGTGGAAAGCCGCAAGCTGGGACGCGACAGCACCTTTGTTTCCGGCGAACTGGCGCAAATCAGCCATCTCATTACCGACAGCGATGCCGACCCCGCCTTTATTGAGGCGCTGGACAAGCGTGGCATTCAGGTGACGCTGGTCGAAGTCGCCGACTGACGCAAATGGTCGCATCGCTCCCGCATCGCGCAAATCCCGCATTTTTTGCAGGAATTGTTTGCCGACCGTCGGCGGGTTGCGCTAAAGTATGTGACGATTTTTGGACGGCTAACTTGTTCAAAACGTCAATTTTTTATGTGAATCCTCGTAACTCAGGAGATTTTGAATGATGAAACGCAAGATTTCTGTGCTGCTGACTTCCGTCGCAATCGCCGCCCTGGCGCAGGCACAAGATGACAACGCCGCCCAGGCGCAGGAAGCGGCCGCCTCTGCCCCCGCCGACAGCGTCGCCCTGACCGTGCCGCAAGTGAAGCCGGGCGAATGCCAGGCGCTGGTCGTGGTTCCGGCCAAGTTCGAGCCGCGCACCGAGCAGGTCGTCATCAAGGATGCCGCCAAATCCTACGAGATTGTTCCCGCCGAATACGAGTGGACGGAAGAGCAGGTCGTGATCAAGCCCGCCAGCAAGAAACTGGAAATCGTCCCCGCCGTCTTTGAAACCGTCGAGGAGCAGATTGAAGTCGAACCGGCGATGACCACGCAGGAAGTCGTGCCGCCGCAATATGCCGAAGTCAAAGAAGAAGTGGTCGCCAAACCGGCGTACATGACCGCGCGCAGCGAAGGCCCGGCGCGTACCTTCTCCTCCGCTGGCGAAGCGCTGCGCATGGTGGAAGTCCCGGCGCAGATGGAAACCATCACCAAGCAAACCGTGCAGGAAGAAGCCCGCCTGAACCCGACCCAGGTCGAAGCCAAGTTCGAGACGGTGAAGAAGCAAAAACTGGTGAGCGAGGAAACCACCCGCGAAATCGAAGTGCCTGCCGAATACAAGACGGTCAAGGTGAAGAAGCTGGTGAAAGAAGCCGAACAGCGCGAGAAGGAAATTCCGGCCGAATATGCGGAAGTGACCAAGTTCGAGAAGGTCGCCGATGCGCAGGTGCGCTGGGAAAGCGTGCTGTGTAATGACACCGTGAACAGCAAGACCATCGAAGCGGTACAAAGCGCGCTGAAGAAGGAAGGCTACAAGGTCAGCGTTGACGGTTCGCTTGGCCCCGGCACGATGAAGGCACTGGAAGCCTATCAGCGCAAGCACAACCTCGGCGTGGGCGGTGTCACCCGCGAAACGTTGCAGGCCATGGGCATCGAGCAGTAATCCTGCCGCCACGCATCACAAGGAAGGCGCAAGCCTTCCTTTTTTGATGGCGATCCAAAATGATGCTGCCATACGGAAAAACGTTTGTCCCTGCCCCCACCCCAGCTTTCTCGTCCTGCGGACGAGCTGTTCCAGTCCCCCACGGGGGAGGGGGTATAGTTGTGCAGTCACGGCAATAGTTGTCGAATCTTCCGCCGTTCTGCTCCCTCCCCTGCAGGGCGAAGCCCGCAGCGGGGGAGGTTGGGGTGGGGGTAGCGTCATAAATCCACCGCTGCAGCGGTTCCATCATACTGCCTGCGGTTCTAACCATGTCTATTTATTGAGAAAGCCGCTCCCGCAGCGCAGCATCCATTTTGGAATATTACCTTTTTTGTCATGCAATATCAGCTTATTACCCAAGACGGCAGCGCACGGCGCGGCCGCATTACTTTTCCCAACGGGCAGACGGTGGAAACGCCGGTGTTCATGCCGGTCGGCACCCTCGGCACGGTCAAGGGGCTTGCGCCGGAGGAGCTGGACGCGCTCGGCGCGGAAATCATCCTCGGCAACACCTTCCACCTGATGCTGCGCCCCGGCGAGGACATCGTCGCCGCCCACGGCGGACTGCACCCGTTCATGCACTGGGACAAGCCGATTCTCACCGATTCCGGCGGCTTTCAGGTGTTCAGCCTCGCCAAAATCCGCAAACTGACCGAGGAAGGTGCGCGTTTCCGCTCGCCGGTCGATGGCAGCGAGGTTTTCCTCTCGCCGGAGCGCTCGATGCAGGTGCAGCGCGCGCTCAATTCCAACATCGTCATGCAGCTTGACGAATGCACGCCCTACCCGGCAACCCACGAGGAGGCGGCGAAATCCATGCGCCTGTCGCTGCGCTGGGCGGCGCGCTCGAAGGCGGCGCACGCGGGCAATCCGAACCATCTCTTTGGCATCGTCCAGGGCGGCGTTTACCCCGATTTGCGGCGCGAATCCGCAGACGGCCTGGTCGCACTTGACCTGCCCGGTTACGCCATCGGCGGGCTGGCGGTCGGCGAACCGGTTGAAATGCGCAACGCGACGCTGGAGCACACCCTGCCGCATCTGCCCGTGACCAAACCGCGTTACCTGATGGGCGTCGGCAAGCCGGAAGACATCGTCGAAGGCGTGCGCCGTGGCGTCGATATGTTTGACTGCGTCATGCCGACCCGCAACGCGCGCAACGCCTACCTTTTCACCCGCTTCGGCACGCTCAAACTGCGCAACAGCCAGTACAAACGCGACCTGCGTCCCATCGAAGAGGGTTGTGATTGCTACACCTGCCGCCATTACAGCCGGGCGTATCTGCATCACCTCGACAAATGCAACGAAATGCTCGGCGCACGCCTGAACACCATCCACAACCTGCGCTACTACATCCGCCTGATGCACACCATGCGCGCGGCGATAGAAGCCGGGCAGTTCGCGGGCTTTGCCGCCGATTTTTATGCCATGCGCAACAGCGGCGCTATATAATGCCGCGCTTCCATTAACCCTTAAACTTGAGAGGAAACAACCATGTTTTTCATCCAGGACGCTTACGCCCAACAGGCCGCCCCGCAGGCGGGCGCAGGCACCATGAACATCATCATGCTGGTGCTGCTCTTTGGCGTGATGTGGTTCTTCATGTTCCGCCCGCAGCAAAAGAAAATGAAAGAGCACCAACTGCTGATTACCAACCTGAAAAAAGGCGACGAAGTGATGACCAACGGCGGCATCATGGGACGCATCATCGACCTGGACAACTTCGCCATTGACCTCGAAATTGCGAAAAACACCATCATCCGCATCCAGCGCGGCGTGGTGGTACAAGTCCTGCCGAAAGGCTCGCTCAAGGCGACGCTGGGCAGCAACAAGGCCGCCAACGACGACAAAAACGTCAAACTGGACAAGCCCGCCGAAGACGGCGACAAAGCGGAAGACGACAGCGCCGACAAAGCCTGAACCCGCCCACAGGCTGCCGCAGGGCAGCCTTTTTCACTTACAGCCCCCCGAAACCCGGACACCACCATGAACAAAGCCTTCGCTGGCTGGAAATACGCCCTCATCATCGCCGTCACCCTGCTGGGTGCGCTGCTTGCCCTGCCGAACTGGTACGGCAAAAGCCCGACCGTACAAATGCAATTCGCCTCGCCGGAAGCCGCCACTGCCGCCGCGCAAGAAATCACCAACCAACTGCGCGACGCCAACATCGCCCCCGACCGCTGGAAAGTCGAAGGCGAAAACCTCAACCTCTTCTTCCCGCAGACCGACGTGCAAATCCAGGCGCGCGACCTGCTCACCAGCAAATACCCGGACAACGCCGTCTCGGTGAACCTCCTGCCAAACACCCCGACCTGGCTGCAAAGCATTGGACTGGCACCGATGAACCTCGGCCTTGACCTGCGCGGCGGCATCTCCTTCCTGCTGCAAGTGGACAGCAACGAACTCTTCACCCGCAAATCCGCCGAACTCATTGACCTCGCCACCGCCACCAGCGAAAAAAACAACATCCCGCTGCTCGGCGCCGAAGCCGCAGCCAACGGCGGCGCGCTCATCAGCTACGGCAGCGACGCCGACCGCGACCGCGCGCTGGACGAACTGCGCAAAGTCCTGCCGCAAAACCTCGAACAAGTAAACCTCGAAGAAAACGGCCAGTACCGCGTCCGCCTGCAATACAGCGAACAAGGCATCAGCGAACTCAAACGCCGCGCCGCCGACCAGAACCGGATGCGTATGGCAAGCCGGGTGAACAGCCTCGGCGTCGCCGAACCCTCCATCCAGGTCGTTGGCGACGACCGCCTGCTCATCCAGCTCCCCGGCATCCAGGACGTCGCCAAAGCCAAAGAAATGCTCGGCTCCACCGCCACGCTCGAATTCTATATCGTGGACGAACAGGGCGACCTCGCCCAGGCTGTGCGGATGAAACGCGCGCCCTTTGGCAGCAAACTCGCCTGGTTTGAAGACGGCACCCCCATCCTGCTCAAACGCAAAGTGGTAATGAGCGGCGAACACATCGTCGATGCCGCCGCCGGCAACGGCCAGCAGGGCATCGCGGTGGACGTCGTCCTCGACTCCGCCGGAGGCGCGCAAATGGCCGAAGTCACCCGCGAAAACCTGAAAAAACCGATGGCGACCATCTACGTCGAATACATCCCGGTCACCAAAAACGACGAAAACGGCAAACCCGTCACCACCGTCGAAAAACGCGAAACCGTGGTCAACTCCGCCACCATCCAGAGCCAGTTCGCCGACCGCTTCCAAATCACCGGCATCACCCCGTACTCGCGCGCACAAAAACTGGCGGCGACCCTGCGCGCCGGCTCGCTCGTCGCCCCGGTGTACATCATCGAAGAACGCACCATCGGCCCGAACGCCGGGAAAAAGAACATCGACCAAGGCATCAACGCCTCGCTGCTCGGCCTCGCCCTCATCATCATCTTCATGCTCGCCTACTACCGCAAACTGGGGCTGTACGCCAACATCGCCCTCGTCGTCAACCTCATCCTCCTCGTCGCACTGATGTCGCTCCTGGGCGCAACGCTGACCCTGCCCGGCATCGCCGGTATCGTGCTGACACTCGGCATGGCGGTTGATGCCAACGTCCTCATCTACGAACGCATCCGCGAAGAAGTGCACGAACACATCGAAATCCACCAGGCAGTACGCATGGGCTTTGCCAACGCGCTCTCCACCATCGTCGATGCCAACATCACCACCCTCATCGTCGCGGTGCTGCTGTTCAGCTTCGGCGCGGGCCCCATCAAAGGCTTCGCCGTCACCCTCTCGCTCGGCCTCCTCACCACCATGTTCACCGCCATCTTCGTCACCCGCGCGCTGGTCGAATACTTCACCCTGCGC
>ERZ773056.479-NODE-479-length-21167-cov-40.193634_pt1 | contig 21167 bp, 7 predicted proteins | sample MGYA00580857_ERZ773056 | MGnify/ENA primary metagenome ERZ773056 (study PRJEB29015, sample SAMEA2737996) | human oral metagenome | biome: human oral; feature: human-associated habitat; material: dental | place: China | collected 2114 ... | reverse complement strand
AGCTTCGTCGACATTTTTAGCTTCAACAGCGGCAAGCACTTTTTTTACGAAAGTTCTAGTTCTGCTTCTGATAGCTTGATTTCTAGCTGCATTTCTTTCACCAATAAAAACTCTTTTTTTAGATGATTTTGAGTGTGCCATTTATGCTTCTCCTTTCAATAATTTACTTAATATGTTGTAATTTGACATAAGTTTAAAATACATAAATTACACAATATATTATCATTTTTTTCAATAAAAATCAAGTCGTTTTCAATGTATATATATAATTTTTTTTGAAAGATAGTGATTTATTTATTTTTTTGTTCCAAATTCCTTGATAAATTAAAAAAAAATCTGTATAATAGATATAGCAAAGAAGTTATAAAAAAAATGGAAGGAAGAATGATTATGAAAAAAAGACCAGTAGTTCTAATAATTTTAGATGGTTGGGGAATGAATCATCATGATAATGAGGTTAATGGAGTAAAATTAGCTAATCCAGTTAATTTTAACAATTATTTGAAAGAGTACCCTCATACTGAATTGAGAGCAGATGGAGAATTTGTAGGATTACCTAAAGGACAATTTGGAAATTCGGAAGTTGGACATACAAATATTGGTGCAGGAAGAATTGTTTATCAAATGCTACCCAAAATTACAAAAGCTATTGAAGAAGGTACAATTTTAGAAAATAAAGTGTTATCAGATATTATAGAAACTACAAAAGCAAATGGAAGGGCTTTGCATATTACAGGATTGACTTCTGATGGTGGAGTTCATTGTCATATTGATCATTTAATTGGATTAGTTGATATGGCTAAGAAAAAAGGACTTACAGAAGTTTATGTTCATGCAATTATGGATGGAAGAGATACTGCCCCTGAAAGTGGAGTAGAGTACTTGGCACAATTGCAAAAAGCATTGGATGAACTTGGTGCAGGAAAAATTGCTACAGTTATAGGAAGATACTATGCAATGGATAGAGATAACAACTGGGATAGAATAGAACTTGCGTATGATGCTCTAACTTCTGGAGAAGGAAACTTGGCGGCAACTGCTGATGAAGCAATCAGAAATTCTTATGCAGAAGGAATTACAGATGAATTTGTAAAACCCGTTAAAATTGGTTCAAAAGACAATGGATTAATTAAAGATGGAGACGGTGTAATTTTTGCAAACTTTAGACCTGATAGAGCCAGACAACTAACTAGAACATTTGTTGACCCTGAGTTTACTGGATTTACAAGAAAAGTTTATCCTAAAGTAAATTTTGCTACAATGGCTCAATATGATGCAACATTCAGCTCACCAGTGGCATTCCCGCCTGAAACAATTGTAAATGGATTTGGGGAAGTTGTATCAAAAGCTGGATTAATACAAGTAAGAACAGCAGAAACTGAAAAATATGCACACGTAACATTCTTCTTCAACGGAGGAAAAGAAGAACCATATCCAGGAGAAATCAGATTATTGTCTGACTCACCAAAAGTTGCAACTTATGATCTGCAGCCTGAAATGAGCGCTTATAAAGTGAAAGACAGATTAATCGAAGAATTAAATACTGGAAAAGTTGACACAGTTGTATTAAACTTTGCAAATCCTGACATGGTTGGGCATACTGGAAATGTAGAAGCTGTTATGGAGGCTTGTCAAGCGGTGGATAACTGTACTGGGCAAATTGTAAGAAAAGTATTAGAATTAGATGGTGCGGTATTAATTACTGCAGATCACGGAAATGCTGATCTATTAGTAAATCCTGAAACTGGAGAACCTCATACAGCACATACTGTGAATCCTGTTCCATTTATCTTCATTTCAAATGATATGAAAGATGCAAAATTGAGAACAGATGGAAAACTAGCTGACATTACTCCAACAATGCTTGATTTATTAGGATTGGAAAAACCAGCTGAAATGGATGGAAGTACATTAATTATAAAATAATGGTTTTATAATTAAAAATCAATTTAAAAACAATCGTAAAAATAGCATATTAAAAGAAATCTCTCTAAAATTTATAAAAAAGAGAGATTTTTTGTTGTAATAGAAATAAAAAAATGCTATAATACTACGAAAAGCAATTTCAAATTTTAGATTTAAATTTGAAAAATATTTAAGCTTCTTCAAAATCAAACTGGTAAAACAATTAAGCTTGGAGCTTGAGTATAATAGCTGTGATTTTTGAGTTTGGTTTTAAAGCAGTTTTATTAGCAAAAATTAAATAGCATAATTCATAAGCCAATCAGTTTAATGTATCATTATCATGATTTAGATATTAATGATATTGAGGGAAATAACAGTTTCAGGTATGATTGGCTATAATTATGAATAATTAAAAAATTGTAATTATTACAGAGTAATAAGCATTTAAAATTTAAAAATAGTAATCGGATAATCCAGGCAGGTAAAAATTAATTGATTATCCAAAGCTAAAAAAAGAAAAATATAAAAAGGAGAATTTAGAGTATGAGTAACAATTTAAAACAGGCAAAAAAAGATTTAAAAGCCTTTGCTAAAAGGGCTAAAAATGTAAAGTACACTGAATCGCTGCTGTTCACGTATCTGATAACGGGAATGATAACTTTTTCAGTTGGAGTGAATACATCTTCAAATGTACTTTATGAACGTGCAAACAAGGAGCTTATAATGTCAGCTGACAAGACACGTACTGCCATAAAGAAGGAAAAAAAGGAAAATGAAGAAACTATAGAAGAATTGAATTTGGAATTAATTCAGCTGATGGAACAGGGAGATCACGTTGTAAAATCAAAATGGGATTCGTGGCAATTTGGATCAAATACATTTATGTCAAAGAACAATGGAGCTTACAAGGGAAGAGGAGATAAAGCTTCAAAATACCCTTTTGTAGGAATTTATAACCGTGGAAACTGGGCAGAAACAGGAGCTTTGGCAAATAGAAGAAGAGCTGTAAATCCACCGATTAATTCATCATCTGTAGGATCAACGTCTTATGGGCTGGCTTCGTTATTACACGTTCAGGAGCCAGAAGTAGAAATTCAGATAATGGCAAATGTACGTCCAAAATCTATTTTAAAAGAAGAAATAACAATTACACCACAAATTGATATGCCAAGGGAAGTTGTGAGACCTTCAATCAGCCTGAACGTTAACACGCCTCTGGAAGCACCTGTGCTGACATTGCCTAGACTGAATCCAGTAACTATCAATGTTCCAAATCCACAGGAGCCTGACACGCCACCAGCAGTAACTGCACCAAACATCACGATGAACTTGTCAACGCCATCAATCAGCCTGAACATTGCACCGCCACAGCTGAACATGGAAATAACGCCGCCAACACCTACAGTAAATACTTTGACAATAACACCTCCAAGTGTTTCAGAAGTTAGTGCAATTAGTGTAAATAAGCCGGCTGCACCGAGTGTTACACCACCTAGTTTAACACCAAGTACAGTATCGTTTACAGTTCCAAATTTGGATGCTTATGGAAATGCTCAAGGGACTACAATGAATATGAATAAAAATTTAAGTGGAACTTATAAATTATCTGACGGTTCAAAAGTTGGTAAAGGAAATGCAATTGCCGAATACATTGCTAATACTGGAAATTTTACTGCGGCTGATAATACAACTATGTATGTAGACGTAACACAAAAAAGAGCAATAACATTAGATCCAGGACTTCCAACAAAACAAGGAGGAATAAGCAGTCCTAATTATTCTTTTGAAAATAAGGGTAAAATTTATTTAGTGGCTGATCTTACAGCAGGTATAGAAGTTCAGCCAGATACTCATGTTGGGGATATGAAAGTTACAGGTATAAACAGTGGAACTATTGAAGGACAAGGCGACAATCAGGTTGCAATGCTATTTACATCTGAAAATCCTACTGTAAAGAATAATCATACTTTGATAAATAAAAAAGATATTATTATGACAGGTAAGAATTCAGCAGGATTTGCAACAAGCAACTTTGCAGATCTTAATAAGACTTCAATTAGTTGGCATATGACAGCTACAAATACAGGAAATATCACTTTAACTGGAGAAAAAAGTCATGGTATGGTAGTGGCTAAAACTCAAGTTCCGATAGGTAGTAATTCTAGTTTTGAAAATAGCGGGATAATTAACGTAAATGGGAAAGAATCTGGTGGAATTACCTTGCTAGATAAGATACCGACTGCCACAAATACTGGTACTATTAATATAACAGGAAAAAATTCTTTTGGACTTTATTCTGAAGTGGATTCAAAGATAAAAAATGCTGGAAATATAAATATTAAAAACGGTGCTACAGGAAGTATGGGAATCAGAGTTGGAAGTACTTTGGCAACTAATATGTCTAATGAAGGCGGAACGATTACTATCAGCAGTGAAGATGGAAGCAATATGGGGGTTTATTCAGAAGATGCGCCATTTGATAATAAAGGTACTATTAAAGTTGAAGGAAAGAATGGAAATATTGGAATGTACTTCAACGGAACAACCGGAGGAACAAATAAGAATCAAGGAGCAATTACTGTAACTGGAGAAAACGGTTATGGTGTAATGCTTAATAATGGTTCAATATTTGAGAATCATGATTCAATAACAGCGACAGGAACTGATGCTATGGGAATGTACATGAAAAATTCAACTGCCACAAATAAACAAAATAAAACGATTTCAAGTACAAAGCACCATGCAGTAGTTCAGGATGGCGGAACATTTACGAATGAAGGAACTGTTTCTACTGAAGCAGGTGGAAAAGTTGCTTTATATTCTGAAAACGGAATATTTACAAATACATCTGATGGAACAATATCGGCTAAAAATGGTGGAATCGCTATGTTTGTAAAAGATTCCCAAGGAACTGTTGCTGGGAAAATTAATGTCGGAGATTCAACAAAGAATGATACAGGAATAGGGGTATACATGGATGCCGCCTCAACTAAGACAGTAACATTTAACGGAAATGCAGAACTTACTTTGGGGAAAGGTACAGTTGGATTGTATGCGGAAGATGCAGATAAATTTGGTACAGGATTTGCCATAAGTGCTTTAAAGACTAGTGTTGGAGATGGAGCGGCATTAGCTTATTTTGGCTCTACAGGAACAGGAACTATAAGTTCTGGAACTTTATCTAACTTGACAGTGCTTAAAATGGGTGCTAAATCAACACTTCTTTATGGAGATACAGGATCGACAGTAAAAGTTGATGATGATATTGATATGACAACATATTCAAATGTTGACAAGACAGCTCAGTTTTTAGTATCTAATCAAGGTACTGCTACAATTAACAGCGGAAAAACGATAAAATCTAATTTGAAGACTACAGTTTCAGGACTAAGTGGAGCCAATATAAAAAATGAAGGTACAATTGATATGACAGCAACTGAGGAAGCTGTAGGTATTTATTTAAAGGCATCTACAGGAACGAATGAATCCTCGGGGACAATTACTGTGGGAGAGAAAAAATCAATTGGAATTTATGGAATAGAAACTTCTACACTGAAAAATAAAGGTACAATTGAGACAAAAGGAGAATCCTCTGTAGGGATGCTTGGAGATAAAAGTACAATAGAAAATGCTTCAGGAGGAGTCATAAATACTGAAAAGGAAAAATCAGCAGGAATTTACGGAGCAAACGGGTCTACGATTAAGAATGAAGGCACAATAACTGCTAAGGAAACCGAATCAGCAGGAATTTATGCCGATGACAGCCAAGTTACAAATGCTTCGGGAGGAATCATAAATACTGAAAAAGGAAAATCGGCAGGAATTTATGGAGTATTTTCAAAAACAAACAAAATTGAAAATTCGGGAACTATAAATGTAGGGACAGCATCTTCTCCAGGTACTGAAACTCAAGGAGTGGGAATCTATGCCCAGCTGAAAACTGGAGCTGCAGGAAATTTAACCGTAGAAAATAAAGACAAGATAGAAATCAGCATAAAGGATTCAATTGGGATTTATGCTCAGAACGAAACTGGAGATGACAACAGGATTGCTGTTACGAATGAAAAGGACATTGTCTCAACATCAAATGCTGACGGAGCAATTGGGATAATGGCGAAACAGTCTAAAGTTACTAATGCGGCTGCAGGTAAAATAGAGCTGGAAGGAAAAACTTCTGTAGGAATTTACGGAACAGTTAAGTCTGTACTTCAAAATCTTGGAACTATTCATCTTAAAAATACAGCAAATGACTCAAAATCAGTCGGAATGCTGTCGGATGGAAAAACTATCACGAATGACGGAACTATTAAGATGAGCGGTGGCGCCTCTGCCGGACTGCTTGGTAAAAATGGAGCTACAGTAACAAATAATACAAGTGGAACTATTACAGTAGAAGGGCAAAAATCAGCTGCAATCTATACTGAAAATTCTACACCTGTAAATAAAGGGACAATAAATGTTGAAGGTAAGGAATCAGCAGGAATATTTGCGAAAAATACTGATAATAAGGACTACACTATCGAAAATACGGGAACAATAAACTTAAAAGGGACTGCAACACCTCCTGGAACTCAGTCAGCTGGAATATATGCTGAACTTGGATCTGGAGCTGGAAAAACAACTGTGTATAACAAAAATGACATAGTGGTGGGACAGGAAAGCTCCGTTGGAATTTATGTTAAAAACAACACAGGTGACAGAAACAAAGGAAAGGCTATAAATACTGGGAAAATTGATCTGGATGTTGACAGTACAGTTGGAATTTTTGTTGACAAGGCGATTGGAGAAAATGAAGGCGTTATAAATGTGAAGAAGAAAAATTCAGCAGGAATGTATGGAAGCAATGATTCTGAAATAACAAATAAAAAAAATATAGTTATTTCAAGTGAAGATTCGGCAGGAATGTACGCGTCAGACTCAAACGCGACGAATGATGAAAATGCGAAAATAACGATAAACGGTTCTTCAGGAGCAACTAGCGGATCGGCAGGAATGTATGGGAAATTGTCTAAAGCATCGACTAGCAATTACACAATACTGAATAAAGGGGCAATTGAAATTGAAAGTGTAACGAAGAATGTTGGAATTTACGGTGAAGTTGAAAAAAGTGCAACTAGCAAGCTGACATTGCAGAATGACAAGGATATAAATATTGCCGCAGGAAGCAAGCAGTCTGTGGGGATGTTTGCAGTAAATGATGAGGACAATGACAAGGATAAGCTGGAAGTAGTCAACAATGACAATATTACTGCAAAATCCGAAGAATCCATAGGAATATCAGCTCAGAAAAGTACGGTTAAAAATGCTGGAACTATCACAATGGAAGATAAGAAATCAGCTGGAATCTATGGAAGCAAGGGATCAAAAGTAACAAATGAGAAAGAGATAGAAATAAAAGAGGAAAAATCAGCCGGAATCTATCTTGAAGACAGTGACGCTGTAAATGCTGAAAATGCCAAAATTACAGTTCATAAAGGGGAATCAGCTGGAATTTACGGTAAATTTACTAGCGGATCGAAAGCCGACAATACAATTGAAAATAGCGGGGAAATTATACTTAAATCTGGAACTGGAAAGCAAAGCGCAGGTATTTACGGGGAGCTTGAAAGCACAGCCACTAAAAAGCTGACAATAAGCAATAAGAATAAAATAGAAGTCGATATGGAAGAATCGGTTGGAATATATGCTAAAAACGGAAAATCCTCAAAGACGGACCTGATTGCTGAAAATGAAGGAACAATTGACCTGAAGTCTAAAAAATCCGTTGGAATGCTGGCTGACAAGTCTGCAGCAAACAACAAGAATGAAATCAACATTTCTAACGAAGAAGCAACAGGAATGTATGGGACAAATGGTTCAGAAGTGACTAATACATCGGATGGTACAATATTAATTGAAGCGCCTAGTTCAGGAAATGACAGCAAATCAACTGGAATCTATGTTACAGAATCAGGGACAAAAGGTGTAAATGATGGAAATATCATTATAAAAGGTAAAAAAGGTACAGGGATGCTTGCTACAAAAAGTGCTGAAATTGTAAATAATAACTTGATTCAAGGGCCTTTAGATTCAGTGGAATCTGTAATTGGAATGTATGGTGTCGATAGCGGGACAATCGTTACAAATGAAAAGGATATTGAGCTGCATGGACAAAAATCAACAGGAATATTCTCTAAAGATGATGCTGTGGCAAGAAATAAAGGAACGATAACATTAAAGCCTACATCTAAGAACTCTGTTGGAATGTTTGGTTCATCAAGCGCTTCAGGAAAAACTATCAATTTGATAAATGCAGGAACAATTGACATAGAATCTGAAAGTTCGACAGGAATGTTTACAAAAAATAAAGGAGATTTAGGAGATTCGACTGTAGAAAATGAAGGAACAATCAACCTTAAGCAAAAAAGTACGGTAGGAATCTACACTCCAAAATCTGACATAAAGAAAGTAGGGAAAATAAACCTGAATGATGATGCGGATTCATCTGTTGCGGTATATCTTTCGGATGAAGCTAAAGCTGACACATCAACAGGGGAAATTGACCTGAATGAAAAATCACAAAATCAGGTTGCCTATTATGTAAAAGGAACAACAGCTACAGATACAGGAAAGCTCTACGGAGGAAACATCGGAAAGATAAAAGGATATGGAGTTGGAGTTTATCTTGACGGAGGAACGCTGGATGCAAGTACATCTAAACTTGACTATACTGCCAATGGAAATACAGGAAAAGGGATAATTGGACTTTTAATGAAAGGTAATGCCAATATCACGGCCTATACAGATGAGATAAAAGTTGGAGATTCGGTATTGAGCGATGACGGATTGAATGACTTTTATGCAATTGGGATATATGCAGATGGACAGCAGGCTAAAAATATGACTGCCAATATCACGGCAGGTAAAAACGGAGTTGGACTGTTTGCTGAAAATAAGAGTAATATCACTTATGCGGGAACGATGAATATTGGAGATGGAACTACAGCTGGAACAGGAATTTACATTGGAAACGGATCGGATGGAAAATCTGCTTCTACAGTAACAATTGCAAGTGGAGCTGATATAAAGCTTAACGGTAAAAATGGAGTTGGTGCAATAGTTACAGGTGGAGCGACTGCCAACTTTAATTCAGGAGCAAAAATTGAGTTTGGTGGAGATGGAGTAGGTATCTTTGGACAAAAAGGCGCAATTATTAATGATAACGGAGGAACGCTTGTTACGAATGGACATTCTGTAGAAAGAACAAGAATAACAGAAGGAAGCTCTATAACTTCAAAAAATTTAACAGTAGCACTTGGAAATGCCTTGGATACGGGAAATATACTTTCTCACGTTATAAATGGGGAAGCTATAATACAGACAGGAGTAACAGTCGAAGCTAAGCCAAGTACAAAAAATATCATTGGACTGATGGCAGACGGTAACAAGAATCCTGGATTAACTTGGGTAGGAACAGCAGGATACGAGGCTGAAAATAAAGGTAAACTTGATCTTTCAAATGCCGTTACAAGTACTGCCATGTACCTTGATTCCTCAAGAGGGCTTAACTCAGGTGAAATTACCATAGGAGACAAATCTACAGGAATCTATGGAATTTACAACAATACAACTGCAAACTACAGCGGATCGACTACAAAAAATATTGGAACAATAACAACTACGGCAGCTTCTAAAATTGAAGTTGGAGATGAATCTGCGGCAATTTATTCTATAGGATTTGATAAAGTTGAAAATAAAGGTGAAATAACAGGTAAAGAAAAATCAGTTGGGATTTATGCGACAAATGGTCCTGCTGATGGTCATAAAGCAATAAACATTGTAAATAATGGAGATATAACGCTAGATAAAGGTTCAGCGGGAATATATGTTTCTCCTAAGCCGGCAACTTCAGGAGCCTCAAAAGTTACAAATACTGGAAACATTACAATTGGAGATTCCATTGTAAATACTGGAACTGGAAAAGTGGAAACAACTTCGGTTGGAATGTATGTAGAACATAAGACTACTCTTGATACGACAGGAGACGTAAAAGTTGGAAATAAAGGATTTACATTATATGGAAATGATTCGACAATAAACGTGAACGGCGGAAACTATGACTTCTCAAACAGCGGAAGCCTTGCCTACCTTGAAAACAATGCAGTTCTTAATTATAACAACAGCGGAACATTGACAACATCGTCAGAACCAATGCTGTTTATCATCAACAGTAAGGCAAATATGAACAATAATGACATTATTGTAACTTCCAAAGGAACTGGTATTTATATGAATGGAGTTTCTGAATTTAGCGGATGGAACAATATGATTTTAAATAACGGGTCTACTGGTATTTATGTAGATAATTCATCAGCTACGGTTACAGGTAAGAAGATAACGGGGACATCTGACAAGGCAAAAGGAATTGTCTCAATAAATTCTAACGTGACAAATAATGCAGATATGGAATTTTCAAGCGATGATTCAATTGGAATTTTCTCGCAGAATAAATCGTCAGCTGTAAAAAATATCGTAAATAATGGAAATATTAATATTACAGGAAAACGTTCAATTGCAGCCTATTTAGAAGGTACTATGGAGCAGTCGTTTGAAAATACGGGTACAATAAATGTTGACAAGACGACAACTGCTGTAAAAAATGACTCTACAGTTGGAATTTATGCACAAAGCGGTTCTAAAATCAATATAAAGAACAGTGGAAAAATAAATGTTGACGAAGCTTCATTTGGAATATACTCGCTTAGTGAAGACGGAAACGTGGAAACTACGGCAAGTTCAGAAATAAATGTGGCTGACAGGGCGATTGGCGTGTATAAGAAATCTGGAACTGCCAATCTGGGAGGAAAAATTAATGTGGCAGATCACACGGCAACAGAAGTGAACAGTGAGCCTGTAGGAGTCTATGGAACAAGCGGAGTTGTAATAAATGACAGTACTTCTGATTTCATCGTTGGGGACAAATCTTACGGTGTAATCCTTGCAAACCCAGGACTGAGCAAAACAAATGTTTATTCAAATTCTTCTTCATCAAAGATAAGTTTAGGAAAAGAATCGACATTCCTTTACACTGAAGGAACATCACAGGTTACAAATAACGGAACAATTACGTCTGGAACAAATAACGGAATCATAGCAATTTATGGAAAAGACGGAGCAAACATTATAAATAACGGAACAATTGACTTGTCGCAAGGAATTGGAAATCAGGGTATTCTTGTAACAGGAGCATCGAATGCTGTAAATAGAGGAACAATAAAAATAGGAAAAACTGACAAATCTGATCCGGATAATATTATATACGGAATTGGAATGGCGGCTATTGATGGAGCGTCTGCAACAAATGAAAGGGATATTTACGTTTCAGGAAATTTAAGTATTGGAATGTACGGAGATAAGAGCGGTACAACTTTGAGAAATGCTGGAAACATTTATCTTGACGCTTCTGGAGCGACTTCAACTGATAAGATTCAGACAATGATGGGAGTGTTTGCAAACAACGGTACCACATTTGTAAATACAGGAACTATAACTACAGTCGGTTCGTATGTAGGCAACAGCAATGTTCAGGGACTTGTGGGAGTTGCTGTATTAAACGGAAGTACATTGGAAAATTACGGAACAATAAACATTGATGCAGATAACAGCTACGGTGTGCTTATAAAAGGTACAGAGAGCAACAAGTCCATAATCAAGAACTACGGAAACATTAATATTAGTGGGCTTAAATCTTATGGTGTACGTTATGATGGAAATTCTCAAGGTGTAACTGGAAATGACCTCCCGGTAGGAAATGATGCAACACCTTCCAACACGCTGCCTGCAATAAGTTCAGGAGCTGGAAAAATTACTTCATCAAATGGAGCTGAAGACTATTATGCTCCTAAAGATCCAAGTAAAACTATTGGAGGAACAGGAATTGTACAGCTGCCTGATGGAAGGCTGGCAATTCAAAGAAACGGTGTAGTGCTGGATGAAAATCAAGTTCAGGTAATAGATTACGCAACTCCGGCAGTAAACTACGCTCTGGCAAACTTTGGAGTGTATGTGGATACGCTTGGAAGAACAAGGCCTATTAATCTGGATGGGGCGACTGATATTGGAATAAACAGCGATCTTCTGATAGGGACAGAATTTTCTGTGCTGACAAACAAGAAAGATGTAATAATAGGAAAACAAATACTGCAGCCGTTCCTTAACCAGATAAATGCTGGAATATTCAACTTTACGCCATATTCAGCTTCGTTGACATGGATGGCGACACCTGAAGTGGATCCTGCAACACAGCAGATTACACGTGTACTTATGACAAAAATTCCTTATACAGCCTTTGTAGGAAGAACAGCAAATGAATTTAACTTTGCTGACGGGCTGGAGCAGAGATATGATGCAAATGCTCTTGATTCAAGGGAAAAACTGATATTCAACAAGCTGAATACTATTGGAAATAATGAAGAAGCCCTATTGGCACAGGCTTATGATGAAATGATGGGACATCAGTATGCAAATGTGCAGCAGAGAATATTTGCAACAGGTAACCTTCTGAACAAGGAGTTTGACTATCTGAGAAACGAATGGGACACTAAGACAAAAAATTCCAACAAGATAAAGGCATTTGGAATGAAGGGAGACTACAAGACTGATACTGCAGGAATTATCGACTACAAGAACAACGCTTATGGATTTGCCTATATGCACGAAAATGAAACTGTAAGGCTGGGCGAATCAAGTGGATGGTATGCAGGAGCTGTTAAGAATAAATTTGACTTTAGCGATATTGGAGGTTCGACAGAGGAGCAGTCCATTGTAAAAGCAGGGGTGTTTAAGTCAATGCCTATCGGAAATGACCACAATAACGGTTTGAACTGGACTGTTTCAGCGGAAGGATTTATGGGGAATGGAGAAACTAAGAGAAAATTCCTTGTAGTTGATGACATCTTTGAGGCGAAATCTGACTTCCATTCGTATGGAGCTTCCATAAAAAATGAGATCAGAAAAAATATCAGAGCAAGCCAAAGAATAAGTATTTCACCATACGGAAGCCTGAAACTTGAATACGGAAGATTTACCGGAATAAAAGAAAATACAGGTGAAATGCGTCTGGAAGTTAAGTCAAATGATTATTATTCAATAAAACCTGAAGCTGGTGTGGAATTTAAGTATAGCCAGCCACTTGCAGTCAGAACAAAATTTGTTGCAAAACTAGGACTTGCCTATGAAAATGAACTGGGACAAGTTGGAGATGTTGATAACAAGGCAAGAGTACGTTATACAACAGCTGGATGGTTCAATATAAGAGGCGAAAAGGATGACAGGCGTGGAAGCGGAAAAGCCGATCTTAACATAGGAATAGAAAATACAAGATTTGGTGTAACGGTAAATGCCGGTTATGATACGAAAGGTAAAAATTTAAGAGGTGGAATCGGATTTAGGGCAATCTACTAATTTGAATTTTAATCTTAAATAAAATCTAAAAAAATCTTTCAGAGAGGGAGAGTTATTTCAGAATAAATGGAATAGCTCCCTCTTTTTATTATTTTTTTGAAATTTTTAAAAATTAAGAATGAAAAAATATTAAAAATGTAGTATAATATTTAATAAGCAAGTATAATAAAAATCACTTTAAAATCTAAGAAGTCAGGTTAATCCTGATCAATTTGATATTAAAGGGATTTGAATATGAATTTAAGTAAAAGATATTCTTGAGAAGAATGAACTATTGGACGGAGGATATTTTATAATGGCTAGGGATGCAATGAGTGAAGACAAAGCCGTTAAGGCGCGAATGGAGGCTGTATGTCAGGAAATTAGGGAATTTCTCGCTGGAAGCGGGGAGCTTAGGGGAAGAGTTTACCGAAATGTTCTGCAGCATGTTAACAGCCCTCAAGCAAGGGAAATTATGGAAAAGGAAGGTTTTTTTGAAACTGAGGGCGGACAGGCGTTCTTAGAATATTTTGAATATATGTACAGAAATTTTCCTAATGAGCTTATTAAACAGCTTCTAAATTTTCCATTAAAATATAGAATTTTTAAAATGATGAATTTTTCGTATGAATTTGTTAAGAGGGATTTTGAAAATAATTTAGAAATGAAGGACAGTCGTGTTTTTTTAAAAAACTGTAAATATTTTTTAAATTATTTTGAAAATCTGGCTAATGGGTATATAGAAAATTATTCCCTGTATTCAGATAGTTTTTTGCTAAAGCTGGGGATTATCATAATTATTAGGAATATTAATGTGAAAAATGAGGAAGAAATAAAAAAGCTGGATACCATTTTTATAAACTACATAATGCACAAAATTGATAAATGCGGCATGAACACGATATTTGAAAAGCATCTTGACAGTAATGGATTTAAGGAATATATAAGAAATACTAAAAGGCTGGATGTGGGAAGAATCAGAAAATATATGGAAAAAATATTCTTCAGCGTGATAAATGAAAATAATAGAATATCACAAGCCGTTTTCGAGGGAACAGAGTTGCTTGTTATGTTTTCAGAAACAGAATTCTCGACAACTAACAATAATTACTACTATCGGAACAAGGTATTCGGAAAATTGGAGAAAATCTTTAAAAAATATTCATTTTCTCAGAAACAGAAGCTTTATTTACTTGTTAACTATGGGATGAATGCTGTTTTTGACAATTTTGAGCATTCGCAGAAAATGTATGAGCTATTTTCAGAAACAGTAAAGGAAAGTGCCGAAAATACATACAATTGAACTTATTAGGGATAATCTCAATGAGGGAAGACTAGGCTATTCATTTTTGCTGCATTTTCTTATAAAGGAAAATTTAATTGGCAAGAGGGAAAAATATGAGCTTTTAGAAAAATCTGAGGAGATGATGATTCAGGAACTGAAGGAAATATTTAATTCAAAGGCCTGGAGATGGAATGAAAGGGAATTAGGGAATCTGGAGTTTTTAAGAAGAGACAGGGATGAATGGGGAAATATAAAGGTAACGTGCCTTGGAATAAAAACTGGGCATATCCTTGCCTCAAAGGATAAAATAGTATTTTCACTTTTAAAATATTCCAGAATTTACAGGAATATCTTCCAGTTTATCGTAAACTGTGTTAGCGATGTTGAGCTGTTCAGCAACATATTTGACAGATTTCATATAGTTTATGGAATAAAGGACTTGCGAGCCATACTTGATGAAATGTGGGATTATAATCTTCCCATCAGCTTCATAAATGAAAAATATTTTGAATATATTGAAAAATCAAGCTGTAACAGCTATAATAATAAAATATGGAGAGAATTTCTTCATGAACATGAGGAAGAGCTGTACAGAAGTTTCCGAAAGAATGCGGTTTCGGAAAAAAGCGTGGGAAATTATGTGGAAATTCTTTATATTAAAAATAATACATTTGACTACAGTCAGCTTCCTATTCTTTTAACAAAGGCAAACCAGCATACTGCACACGAGATTGGGAAAATTTTGAAGGACAGGCAGGAAACAAGGGAAGAAGTTGAAAAGCTGCTGAAAAACGGAACGGAAGAAATTGCATTGGAAACAGCAGGCAGCCTTGTAAGGCACTGGAATAATATACAGGCAAGAAAGGATCTGAAAAATCTGTCAGATCCAAAAGGAATCCTTGAATACGTTGAAAGCCTGTATCTTCCAAAGCATGAAGAAAATGCAGTATTTGGCAGTGAAATTGACTACAGTTCGGTAAAGATGGCTGACGGCAACGGAAAAATTCCTGAAAAACTGCTAAAACTTTATATTTCGGAATATATTTTATCAAATGATATAAAGCTTATAGAAGTCTGCACTAAAATTGAAAAAATTGCCCATAAAGGCGACTTGAGAAGATTTGTAGAAAAAATCTTTGAAAAATGGAAGGAACTTAGATTTAATCCAAAATATAAGAATCTGTTCATTCCAATGATACTGACTGCCAATATGAAACAGCTGAATGGAATATCTGTAATTATTGACATGCTTGTGAGCGAGTACAATAAAGCCGCCGTTGCGGCTTACGCTATAAGGGTACTTTCCCTGCGTGAAGAGGCAAAAGAAACAGGAATACTGATAAAAAGCTTTATTACAAACTACAAGGACAAGAGAATAAAATCAGCCGCATACGAAGCTCTTGCCATGATTGCTGAAAACAAGGGGATAAGCGGGGATGAACTGAATGATATTCTTGTGCCTGATTTTGGATTTCAGATTGACAGGACAAGGATACTTGATTATGGAACAAAAAAAATAAAGATTGAGCTTAGCGTTCTTTCTGATGTTTATGGAATAAATATCTATGATGAGAAGGGGAAAATGCTGAATATGCTTCCAAAAGCAAGTAAAAAAATTGGGGATGTAGAAAGCATAGCTGAAAAATACAGAAGAGAGCTTAAATATATAAAAAAGCAGTTAAAGGAAATTGCCGCCTTTCAAGGAAATAATCTTACGAAGGCTCTTTTCATGCAAAGAAAATGGAAAGTGAAAAAATGGATGGAAGTATTCATACATAATCCTGTAATGCAGAAATTTGCAATTCAGCTAGTCTGGGAAGAAGTTGGTCAAGATGATGAATTAATCAATACTTTCAGATATTCTGGAAATGAAAGTTTTTTAGCTTCTGATGGCACAGAATATGAACTTGACAGCAAAAATTATGTAAAACTTGTTTATTTTCCTGAAATTTCTCAAAAGGAAACAGAAAAATGGGAAGAAAATTTTAGAAAAAATGAAATTGCACAGCCAATAAGACAGCTGAACATGCCTATTTATAAAATCACAGAAGAAAAACAGGAAAATAAAGAAATTAAAGGTTATAATGTAAAGGAATTTTCTGTAAACATGCTCAGAAAGAAAAGTTCAAATTTAGGTTTTGAAATTAGCTATGGAAATAATGGGGCAGGTTATGGAAGCCATTATTTTGACGAAGAAACAGGAATAAGCATATTAATTGTAACAAATTCATTTCTTTCAGGGGAATATTCAAAAAAACTGAAAATAGAAAAAATATTATTTCTAAAATCTGATATGGAAATATGTTATGAAAAGTCTCTTGAGAGTCAGGAAATAATCCCCATGAAGATAAAAGAAGTTCCAAAAAGGATATTAAGCCTGGCATGTCTTATGGCTGAAATTTTAACCAGCTAGAAATTTTAGAATAAAAATCAAAATAATAAAAATAAGAAGGAGAAAAAACAATGAGTGGAAAGAAAAAAGTAATATTATTTTTAGGAGCAGTTTCATTAATTGCATTCGGAAATTATAAACAATTTACAAAGAATAAAGTACAAACTGCAGCGGAAGGTAAAACTAGCGAACGTGCGACATCATCAGCTGGAAATGGGCAAAATCAAAATTCTCAAAACAAGGAGCCTATGGCTGAGGTAAAATCAGTTCAGCAGCCACAACAGCCTGCACCACAGACACAAAACAAGCCAGCGGCCCCAAATACACAAACTGCAGAGGAAAAGAAAGCTGAAACTAGCCAAAACTCAAATACGCAAAAAAGCAGCGGTGATTTAAAAATGGATTCAGACGTTAAAGATAAGTTCAAGCTTGATACAGCTAAAAAATAACTTATGATGTGTAAATACGGATAAACAGGTGAAAATATGATGTATAAGGTTCAAGTACGTTTTTTATTTCATTCAGATATAAAAATTAAAATACCTGAAAGCTATGATGATTCTGTTTTTGACAGGTTATTTGGAATTTTAGAAAATGTGAATGAAAAGTATAATTCTTATTCTGAAAATTCGTACATTGATAAAATAAACAAAAATAGTGGACATTTTGTAAAAGTAAATGATGAAACCATAAGTATTTTGAATAAGATTATTCATTTATCAAAAATTATTGGTGGAGAGTATGACATTACAATAATGCCTCTTATAAGATTGTGGGGTTTTTATAAACAAACCCCTATTTTGCCATCTTTTGATAAAATAAAAAAAGCGAAAAGGCTTGTAGATTATAAAAAGATAATTATTGATAAAAAGAAAAAGCGGATAAAAATTGAAAAGAATCAGGAAATTATAACAGGTTCGTTTATAAAGGCGTATGCAATAGAAAAAATGGTTCAGGAAATGAAAAAAATTGGGATAAAGGACGCAATTGTAAATGCTGGCGGGAGCAGTATCATTGCTATTGATGAATGGGGCATTATCGCTGAAAATCCTGAGGAAGAAAAAGAAATATTAAAAATAGAAAATGATAAAAAGCTAATAGAAATATCTTATATAGCTATAAAAGATGTAAAATTCAATAAAAAAGGAAATGGAATTACTAAGTGCTATAAACTTATTATAAAAACAAATAGAAAAAATTTAAAGTTTTTCGTGAGATCAAAAGAAAATTATTTTTTTGGTGAAAGTGATGAAAATGATTTTTATATTTTAGAAAATTTTTATTTTTTTCTTAAAGACAAAATAGAAAAATAAAAAGAAGTTACCATAAATTATAGTAACTTCTTGGAATATTTTTTATAAGCCATGAGAGCTAGATAGATATTTTTCTCCTGAGTCAGTAGAAAGAACAACTATTCTTAAACCTTTATTAGCATTTTCTTTTGAATAATCAAGAGCAGCTTTAAAAGTAGCACCAGTAGAAATTCCACCTAAAATACCTTCTTTAAAACTTAGTTCTCTCATCATTTTAAAAGCTTCGTCATCTTCACAAACTAAGATACCATCTGCTAAACTTCCATCATAGACAACAGGGATACCACCTATACTCATTCCCATACCTTGTATTTTGTGTGGACCTATATATCCCTTAGAAAGTAATGGCGATGATGAAGGTTCAACAGGATAAGTTTTTATATTAGGTAATTTTTCTTTTAATTTTTTAGCAGTTCCAGAAAAACTTCCACCTGTTCCTGTTCCACAAATGTATACATCAACTTTATTATCCATATCTCTTAAAATTTCCTCAGCAGTAGTTTCGTAGTGAGCTTTTGGATTATTCATATTAGTAAATTGATTAGGAATAAAATATTTTTTTTCTTGTTTTTTAAGTTCTTCTAATTTTTCTAAACAGGCTTTCATTCCAAAAGAACCATCAGTTAATATAACCTCAGTCCCATAAGCTCTCATAAGTTGAATTCTTTCAACACTCATAGTATCAGGCATAACAATTTTTAACCTATAGTTTTTAACTGCACATATCATAGCAAGCCCAATTCCTGTATTTCCACTTGTAGCTTCTATAATAACAGTATCTTTATCAATTAAACCTTCTTTTTCAGCTTCTTCAATCATTTTTAAAGCAATTCTGTCTTTTGTACTTCTACCAGGATTTGAACCTTCTAATTTCACATAAATTTCATTTCCAAAAGTATTAATATTATTAATTTTAACTAATGGGGTGTTCCCAATTAAATCAATTACAGAATTTGCTAACATAAAAATCCTCCATTCAAACTTTATTTTTCAACTTATTGTATAACTAAAAGAAAAAAAATAAAAGAACTCATAAAAAAAAATATAGAGTTCTTATTTTTTAAAGAATAATATTGAAATATAATAAATTAAATTTTAAATAAGTACATAAAATTAGAATCTAAAAATAATATTAATAAATTTTTTTCTAAGAAACAGAAAAGATATTATACAATTTTAGTAATCAAATAAAGAAATACTAAATTTTTCTTTTAGATATTTAAATATTATCGTAACATAATATTTATTTATATAGTCTTATTTTTATTTAAAGTGATTGAAAAAAAAAAAAACGTTATATAATAAAGCGTATATTCTTTTAAAGGAGGAGGAAATAAAATTACAGAAATAAACTTTTTTAATGAACTAAAAAAATTAAGAAAAATTTCTTTAGAGGAAACTAAAGAAAGTGAAAATAATGATTTTTTAGGAATGGAAGAATCATTAAAAAAAGAAATTAAGAGGGGGAATTTACTTTTATATGAAAAAATAGATAAATTAGAAACAGAAATTAAATCACTTAATTTAGAGAACGAAATGCTAAAAAAAGATTTATTTAGAGAAAAAAAAGAAAAACAAGATTTTCTAAATACAATTTTTCAAATTTTGGATACACAACTATCCATTGATAATATTATTAATACAGAATTATTAGAAGAAAAACAAGAAAAGTTAAAATTAATAAAGAAAAAAATAACAGGAATTTTAAAATGCATTTCAGTTGAAGAAACTACAAAAGTAGGGGATAAATTCAATCATATCTATCACGAATGTGTAAATAATTATAATCAAGAAAAAGAAGAATATATTATTAAAGAAATTGTAACACAAGGTTATATAAGAGATGGTAAAGTTATTAAAGTGGCAAAGGTAGTTATAGAATAAGGAGAGGGGAAAATGACAAAAATAATAGGAATAGATTTAGGAACAACAACATCACTTGTAAGTTATTTAAAAAATGGTAAACCTGAAATTATACCTAATAAATTTGGAAAAAGACTTACGGATTCAGTAGTTGGAATAGATAAGTATGGAAATATTATTGTAGGTGAAGAAGCAAAAAGAATATTAAATGGCACAAAAATAGAAGAAATAAAAAGATCAATGGGAAGCAATAAAGTAGTAAAACTAGGCGATAAAGAGTATTCACCAGAGGAAGTATCAGCAGAAATTTTAAAAAAATTAAAAGAAGAAGCAGAAGATTTTCTGGGTGAAGAAATAGATGAAGCGGTAATAACTGTACCAGCTATGTTTAATAGTATTCAAAAAGCAGCAACCATGAGAGCAGGAGAGTTGGCAGGACTAAAAGTAGAGAGAATTATTAGTGAACCTACAGCAGCAGCAATGGCTTATGGAATAGATAATATGGAAAAGTACCAAAAAATAATCGTATATGATTTTGGTGGAGGAACTTTTGATGTTAGTATATTAGAATTAGATGATGGAATTTTAGATGTTATTGCAACTTCAGGAGATAATTATCTAGGTGGAAAAGATATAGATGAAATTTTAATAAAAAATATTCCAGTAAAAATAGAAGATGATGTAGAAAAAATTAAATTAAAATTAGAAGTAGAAGAAGCAAAAAAGAGATTATCAACATTAATGGGAACAGATATTATAGTACCTGAATTAAATATAGATTATGAATTAAAAAGAGAAAAATTTGAAGAGCTAGTATCTCCTTTAGTTAATAAAACAGTTGATTTTATTGATAAAGCATTATCTAGTGCTAAATTAAAGAGAGAAGATATAGATGTAGTTTTATTAGTTGGAGGAACAACAAGAATACCATTAGTGCAAGAAACTTTAAAAAATATTTTTGGTTCAAAAGTGAAGAAATTTGGAGATC
>ERZ773056.478-NODE-478-length-21178-cov-20.586754_pt1 | contig 21178 bp, 23 predicted proteins | sample MGYA00580857_ERZ773056 | MGnify/ENA primary metagenome ERZ773056 (study PRJEB29015, sample SAMEA2737996) | human oral metagenome | biome: human oral; feature: human-associated habitat; material: dental | place: China | collected 2114 ... | reverse complement strand
TTCCTGAAAAAAGCAGCCGCCTTCTTCGCCAAGGAACGACCGTGACCGAGCGCTACGAACTGATCAACCGCGAAGAAGGCCATTATCCCATCTCCTCGATGTGCCGGTGATCCAGGATATCAAAATCAGGGTACTACTCCTGGCGCGACCGTCCCCAGTCGCAGACGGCCATCAGGAGGGAGGAGCTGGCCGTCCTGATTAAGGACGTTTTTGAGGACTCCGATGGCACCTACGGGTACCGGCGAATCCAGGTGGTCCTGGAGCGGCGCGGTGTGCGGGCCGACGGTTCCACGATCCGCGCCATCATGCGTGACCTGGGGCTGAAGGCCGCACAACCACGAGCAAAGGTGCGCACCACGATGCCGGCCCAGGACCTGGATGAGCGGCCGGACCTGCTCGGGCGGGACTTCACCGCCAATGAGCCCGGCAAGAAGTTGTGTGGGGACATTACCTATGTCAGGACCTGGGCCAGATTCATTTATCTTGCGACCGTTCTGGACTGCTGCACTAAGAAGGTCGTGGGTTACGCGATGGGCGACCGCATGCACACGTCCCTGGTGTGCCAGGCCATTGACATGGCGGTCAGGAGATGCCCGGTCGAGGAGGGTGTGACGGTCTTTCACTCGGACAGGGGAAGTCAGTACACGTCTCAAAGATTCCTGGATCACCTTAAGGGTTATGGGATTCGTCCCTCGGTGGGGCGTACGGGGGTGTGCTGGGACAATGCGTGGGCGGAGTCATTCAATGCCACGCTCAAGAATGAAAGAGTCCACCGAATGGTGTACCCCACGAAAGACAAGGCGATCAAGGATATTGCCTCATGGATCGAGCTGAGATACAATCATGTCCGCCTTCACTCAGCCCTGGGATACCGCACCCCGAACGAGGTCGAACGCGAGCTCCTGAACTTAACGAAGGCAGCCTGAAACACAAACAAGCAGTGTCCGAAAAACACCCAGCAGTCCACCACAACGGTCTTCAGCCAACACAGCACAAGGCGGTTTGAAGCCATCATCCGCACAACGACTTCGAGGGGCCACAACCCTCATCATCTACGCAACACCATCCAGAAGCTACAGAACTACACCCACAACTCCCTTCCGTTCAGGACACACGAAGGCGGCTGCTTTTTTCAGGAACTCGTTCTCCTGACGCAGCTCACGAACCTCCGCCTTTAACTTTGCGATTTCCGCTGACTCGGAGGCCTTCTGGCGGTCCTGATCGGTGGCATGATCTTTTCTGTATCTGGCGACCCAGTTACCTACCGTCTGGGCCTGGGGATCATACGAGGCTACTACCGAGGCGATCGTGCGGTCCTTCACCGATGACCTCACGCACGACCTGGTTCTTGAACTCCTCCGAGCATTTCGCTGCTGGCACGGTCTCCATCCTATCGACTCACAGGAAGAAAAACTCCCCCTGTCCAAGAAACACCATGCACTCCGATCGAGCTGAGATGCAATCATATGCGCCTTCACTCAACTCTGGGACACCACACACTTAACGAGGTCGAGCAAGAACTCCTGGGCCTAACCAAGGCAGCCTGAAACCCCAAAAAAGCAGTGTCCGAAAAACGCCCAGCAGTCCAGGCACTAAGGTGCCATGAGTCATGGCTAAACATCACTAACGATGAACCGTAAAAGACATTACGCCAAGCCACGGGTGCGGACCGACATTCACAGCCGGCCCACACCCGTACCAGATGAGACCGCTCAGCCAAACATAGCCGCCGCAGCGTCGGCCGGCGTACGATAACTGAGTCTAAGCTTGCCAATCTGCTGGAGCAGAGTCAGTTCATCACGGGCACCCCAATGCTCGACAGCTTTGCCATTCTCCACTCGAAAAACATGCACCTGTTTGATATCCACCTTCTTTCCGGTAGGAGCAATCCCGCAAAAATCACCCGTATGAACTCCCGTAAAATGAATCATCATCATATAACGATCACCTGCTCCAAAAATTTGAACCGGAATCCAGCTTGCATCAGAAAACGCCTGATGCATATACCGTGCAGTATTGGTGTAGCCTCGCGGACCACCGCCCACACCTTCCGAAGCCTCATGATCAACAAAATTCGGATGAATAAATCTTTCGGCCGTCTTCTCATCGAATGTCATAAAAACCTTTCCTATACCCAAAGCGACATCACTCAGCTCAGGATTCATGTCGCTCATCATCGCCTCAATATTACTCTGCCACTCGGGCTTGGTAGCATCGTTCCGCATTATTTCCCAACTCCTAAGGGGTCTAGACCTGAATCGTCTCACTCAAAGATTTCTGCTTGCCATGCACATCAGGGATGGACATGCCTTCCGTTCGCTGTCACACTTAGCCCCTAATTATCCAGACACTACTAAATCACCTTCCCAACACGCCGATCATGAACTCGTACACTTTTACCATCAGACCGCGGCAAAGCACCAAAAGGTAAAACTTCCACAGCAACACTGGATCCGATACGGGCCTTAATGTCATGACGTAGACGATTAGCAGCTAAGTCCGCATCGCCATCATTACACCCCGGACGTTTTTCTATGAGCACCTTAAGACAATCTAGGCGCGAAGGTCTCGAGATTTCCAAAACAAAATGTCCCGTCAAATCAGGAATCGCCAAAGCAATCTCCTCAATATGCGAAGGAAAAATATTCACACCACGAAGATTAATCATATCATCCGTTCGGCCATCCACCTTCCTCATCTTCCGATAGGCCGGGAATGCATCACCAGCTTCTAAAGAACTAATATCCTTAGTACGGTAACGAATCAACGGCATAGCTTGTTTCGTCAGTGACGTGAATACCAATTCTCCCCTACTCCCTTCAGTTAGAGGAACATGTCGATCATCCATTGAAATAATTTCAGGCAGAAAATGATCTTCCCACACCGTCGCACCATTACGATAGATCGCCGATTCAGAAGCAATCCCTGGACCCATCAATTCTGACAAACCATAAATGTCAACGGCAACAATCCCGAATCCCTGTTCAATCTCATCGCGCATAGCGTCAGTCCATGGCTCAGCCCCAAGTATTGCATAACATAAATTAGTCGACTTAGGATCGATTCCATTAGCCTTCATAGCATCGAGAATAACCAACAAATAGCTAGGCGTGCAGCAGATACCCCGAGGCTGAAAGTCCTGCAGTAGTTGAATCTGCTTTTCCGTCTGACCTCCAGAAATAGGAACAGCAACACATCCCGCCTCCTCAATACCAGCATGCAAACCTAACCCCCCCGTAAATAAGCCGTATCCATATGCATTCTGAATAATATCTCCCGGCTCAGCACCGGCCAGACGGAGACAGCGCGCGACCAACTTCGCCCAGATCACAAGATCCTGAGCCGAATAGCCGGCAACCGTAGGACGCCCAGTTGTACCCGAAGATGCGTGAATTCTAATCAATTTATCCTGCGGAACCGCAAACATCCCAAAAGGATAACTCTCCCGGAGATCATCCTTAGTTGTAAACGGAAAATAACACAGATCTTCTAATTCTTGAAGATCATTAGGGTGGACCCCAAACCTATCAAACTTATGACGATACATCGGAACATTTTCGTATGCATGCTGAAGAGACCACTTAAGCCTTCGGAGCTGAATCGCCTCAAGCTGATCGCGGGAAAAATTAAGAGCTGAATCTTCATCAGAAATAGATATCATTGACGATACACAATCCGGCAACCGAGAAGTCTTCATACCAAAATCCAATGCACTCATACTAACGAACTACAGAAAAGAAAAGTATCAACATGGCTATATCGAACTAAAAACACAGGCAACAAAATAATCACGACAAATGGCCCATCGTCCACATAGCATCATTGGGCCATAACTCATTCCAAGAACTTCGGCTGAAAAACAATTGTCAACAGCGAACGTTACGTTTGCATTCAAGAAGGAAGGAATGGTATAGCCATCCGCAGCTGGCCACGCCTTATACAATGCCTCCTTTACGCAGAAAAGAAGCCTGTCCCATGCTATACTCGGATTCCTTTTAAACAGCTCACCCAGCCGTGTTCTTTCCTCTTCAAGACTGATGAGGGAAAGTACACCCGGAGGAAGCGGAAACATAGGTTCGGCATCTATACCCAATATTCGAACATCCGTTGAAAGTGCAACTACAACTGCAGCGTATCCCTTACAATGAGTAATTGACCCTAGATATCCGATTGGCCATATAGGCTGTCCTTTCTCTCCATACGTCAAACAACTCCGAGACAGCCCGAATCTATCAAAAGCTCGATCGATACACCACCTCGTCGTAACAAACTCACAACGACGGCGACGACATGCATTCACCAGCATCAACTCTTCTTCAGGATACAACCATACCGTCCGAGAAACGAAACTATCTACAGCTACCACGCAAGAAGGAACAGCAATAGAAATCATCAAAATACTCCTTTAGAGAATAGGAAACGCCATTGAACTCAATCCTCCATCCACAGCTAAAGTCTGCCCTGTAACATAACCAGACGTATCTTCAGCAAAGAATGCGACGCATGAAGCAATATCCTCATAGCTAGCAGAACGACGCATCGGAATCATGCTAACTGTCTGATCCAAATGAGATAAATCTTTAGTCATGTCAGTCTTTACAATTCCTGGCGCCACACAATTTACTGTTATGCCGCGACGTGCCACTTCTACACTCAAAGACTTAGTAAATCCCTCAAGCCCGCCTTTAGACGCCGAATAATTGGCTGCGCCAGAGATTCCTCTCGTCCCCACTACAGACGATAGATTAATAATTCGTCCATACCTAGCCCTTAACATTCCCGGCAAGACGCGTCTAGTCATACGAAATGCGCCCGTCAAGTTTAAATCTAGGACATTCTGCCAGTCCCGATCATCCATACCGACCACAAGACTATCAGCCGAACAACCGGCATTATTAACCAGCACGGAAATATATCCGAATCGATCTTCAATTTCAGCAACGGCATGATTTACTGAATTATCATCAGTTAGATCGATTTGAACCGAAAACGCAGTTCCTCCCTCAGCGGTGATGCCCTCAACTACCCCTTCTGCAGATGCTCGATTACGACAATAGCCAACCACAGTATCTAAACCTCGGCGACTAAGGCATCTCGAAATTTCTGCTCCGATTCCGCGGCTTGATCCGGTAATCAAGGCACAGCGACTTTCAAATAAATTACTATCAACCTGAAACGAATCGGCTACGTCCATCAATACCCCGCCTAAAATAAAACGACATCTGTAACATTATATCCTTGAACTAACCAATAAGAGATTGTAATTCTATGATTGTCTTTTCAGTGTCAATAAAATGAATAGCTTCCCAACCTACAGCCTCTGCACCTTCACAATTCTTTTCAAGATCATCAACAAGTATGTTTCTAGACGACTTACTATCAGCTACCATCTCAGCAACGAGAAAGAAATCAGATTCTGGTTTTCTAAGTCCAAACTCATGAGATAAGACGACGAAATCGAATAATTCATCTGGATTAATCATATCGCGCCAGTATGCATCCCAAGCTGGCGGCATATTTGACAACATGCCGACAAGATAACCCTGTCTACCTAAGCTACTAAGCTCGTCGCGCCACTTTTCATTAACTGGACGATCCTTAAACCATTCATCTGCAAGAGTCTTTGAAGGCAAAGTAACATTAACCAATCCCTCCAACCGTCGAAGCCAAACATCCTCAGGAACAAGCGCACGATCAATGGGTTCCATTGGATCGCCGACACCGAGCTCCTGAGCAACATCTGCCATAGCTTTGAGAAGCATTTCTCGAGTGATACCTCGCTTCTCACAGAATATCTCCATTGCTGGTGCTACTGGATAAGTTAATACGCCTCCAAAATCACTCCATATTACGCACTTACTTTCATTGGTACTCATGCTTAGTCTGCCCTTCTAGAATACTGAATGCCAACCGTTGAAATAAGCTGATTTTGTTGACTTACCCGTACGATTAGCGGTTCATAGAGATAATTCCTATCTTCTATGTAGCGGATCTTCACATAAGCAGGTGAGTCAAGTTCCGCAAATCCTTTGAAACTACCGAAAACATTGCAGATTGAAGGCAGCATGCGATCAGACTTGGACAGAGAACAATAATCAAAGTACGCAATTAACGCAATCTGCCTACATGCTTCGATAACAACTTGCATTGTAAGATGATCATAGCTATGATCAAATAGCGCTTTATTCGTCCATCTTGGAGAAATAACTGCGCTGAACTCTTTCGGACTCTTAGACAAATCAGATAGAACCACATTCAATGGATCCCGACGTCCAACCATTTGAGGCGGAACTGCATTAGAATGCACAACATCACTAAATGAGTCAGTAAATTTAACTGCATCGACTTTTTCTCCTCTACGTAAATTTTCTAATTCTGATTTGTCAATCAAGACTCCTTTTCCGGAATAACGACATATCGGCATATTATTGACATAAAGACATTGTCGACATTCGCCCGCTCGAGGAATACCCCTTCTAAATTTAGTCCATTCAAATTCGCTATCAATCTCAATATTAATCGATTCGTTGAAGGGCAATTCTGTCGAAATTTCACTAATATGGAATTCTTGAGAAACTAGCACTGTGTCTCGCGGAACTTCTAGTACATGAGCCGTTGCGAGATTCGCCTGTCTACAGATTTCCATTAATAGCAGTGAATCTAATGAATCCGAACCAACATGATCATGAAAAAAAGCATGAGACGTTGGAAGCTGAGCGCCAATTCGAACCCTGTCCGCCGTCATGCGCTTAATGTCGGTTAAAAATACTTGACTAACGGATCTACGATGCACCAAATCTCGCGGAACTGTCCTATTAAAACTTAAAGAGGATGAGAATGGGTTCTTAATCTGAGTAACTGACTCGCTGCTATCCTGAAGAGGTCCAGCTAACGGAAGAGACATCATCCGAAACTCCTAACATTCTTACGAAAACAAAAGTCGCCTCCATAAAACAGCGCCATGGATGGCTACGAAGTCCTCATCATCTAAAAGATATCCGCTCTAATTACAGCCGCATACGGACAGATATAATTATACTTAAAATTTTGATTCATATGAATGCGGTCACGCGCCAGACGTCAACTTTATCAGAGACTATGGACTTCCGACATATGCAAATTTTTTACATAAATGACACGATGAGTCGCTTCAGCATCCTGATGTTAATTTATTCATCGAGATGATATGCCTTTCTTCATCCTAATTAATCATTGAAAAAATCTAAATCGTCATATTTCTATGCACTTAGAGCCCTTCTCCTGAGAAGATATCCCACCAGGAATGCGCCGACAGCAGCTACCATGGCACCAGACAAAAAGCCAGCCCTCTCCGTTACAGTAGTAGTCATGAGACTGCCCATAACAGCAATACCAAGCGCTCCGCCTCCCTGCATGGCGACATCCGCAACCGCGGAGCCCGCTCCCGACTGTTCTTCAGGCGTTGCTTCTAGAATGGCGTCGACGGAAGTGGGGGCGCCAATTCCTATGCCTACACCAAGAATGGCCATTGCAGAAACAATAACAAAGGAATCAGGACTGCTTGTCGTCATTAGAACAATCATTGACAGCATAGAAAACAATGGGCCGATAACAGATACTCTTCCCAGACCATAGCGGAGTACCAGCCGAGGCGCGATTGGCGCAATAAGGGCAGCTATACATAACGGCAGAATATGAAGTCCGGCAGAAATAGGAGACATTGACAACTCACTCTGCATCCTAATTGTTAGTAAAAACAAACTACCAAATACTGTAAAGAACAGAGATCCAATAGTTACTAACGGAGCATAGAAACGACGATCGTGAAATGCCGCCTCACCCAGCACCGGAAACTCGGCTCTACTATCCCGTCGAAGAAACCATAAGATAGCTATAACTCCAATTAAAAATAGAGATATAGTCCAGAGTGACAACCAACCGCGCGTAGGAGCTTCAATTATTGCGTCGACAACAAATAATGAGCCCAACACTGAGACAAATAGACCGAGTAAGTCAAGGCCCGGATGATTGGGGTTCTTGGACTCAGGAATTAGAATAGTTGCTCCAATTATTGCTACTGCTATGATGGGCACATTCAAAAGGAATACTGAGCCCCACCAAAATAACGACAATAGAAAGCCGCCAATAAGAGGACCGAGCGGTATCCCAAGACTAGAAACCCCCACCCATATTCCCATAGCCTTCGGACGTTCCTCAGACGGAAACACATATTTAAGTATCGCCAAAGTCGACGGCATAATGAGCGCACCACCTAGTCCCATGAAGGTGCGTGCGAGTATAAGAATCTCCATATTGCCAGCAAAGGCGGCCATCGCAGAAGACATTCCAAACAATGCCATGCCGACGATGAACATTAACTTTCGACCATAACGATCTGCAATAGCACCCATAAAAATGAGCGTTGATGCGAAAGCCAATGCGTACGCGTCCACCGACCATTGAAGCTGTGACGTCGTCGCTCCAAGATGAACACTCAAGGAGGGGATTGTCATAGTGATAACTAGACTATCTAGACTCGCTACGACCAATGCGAGACACATCACGCCTAAAATCGACCATCGTCTGCGCTCAGCAATTTGTGATGCCATGCTCACTCTCTCTCCTTCGAAGTAATTCTAATGGGTAGACCCCATATAATTTACCAGCATAACGGTTGTTGTTGACTGTGTCAACCTGTAAAATCAAATCATCTAGAGGGATATCTGATAGAGGGCGACACTATTTATTCGGGGGAGTTATGTCGACAAGAGCTACAGCGGAATCATTGGTTTCTGCCGCAAATGATTTGCTTGAAATTGGTGGTCCAGAGGCTGTTACCATGAGATCCGTCGGCGCTGCGGCGGGAGTGTCCCGTACTGCACCATATCGACATTTTAGAGACAAGGACGATCTGCTTCATGCGGTCGCTGCGGCGATCTTGAAGAATCTTGGAAATGCCATGGAGCGTTACGCCGCCGATAACACAATAGAAGGAAGCGAGCTCTATCGAGCATGTCTAGGCTATGTACAAGAGGCTATAGACCATCCTGAAAGATATAACTTGGTCTTCGGACGTCATCAACTCGACGAGCCAAGCACAACCATGAGCGAAATTGCCGACGCTGCAGTGCTAAGATTCTATAGATATGTGGCTCAAGCGCAGCATAGCGACGGACTAAGAAAGGGAGATGTTCGGACTTTGACTGCCATCATCTGGTCGGCGCTCCATGGCATCGTTTCATTAACATTAAGCAGCCATCTGGTAGAACCACGAATGATAGATGGCGCATCCCGCTATCCTGAGCTCATTCGGCAACTGATTGATGGACTATCAAATAAGGAATGATTACATTATTGGATGACTTATGATATTAGTTCGTTTGACATACTACCGTGTTCGATGTTATCCGCCCTGCCGCTTAGAATGCTTTGACATAATCTGTATAAACTCTTGTTCGAATAGTCCCTGTTCAAATAGGGCATGTTCGATAGTAAGATGCGTGACTAGGCTAGCGGAATTCATATATGATAAATTTAGCATCTGCTTTGCGCATTGCGTGGAATATTTTGCAGTATTTGCGACTTCTTTAGCGAGATGTATGGCGTTATCGATAAGTTCTGCTGCAGCAACAGATTTGATTGCGATGCCTAGCTGTAGTGCTTGAGTAGCTCTAATGACTTTCTGATTAATTAGCAGTATACGGGCGGTGGCAGTTCCCACAATCTGCGGAAGAAACCAAGTCATGCCTCCATCGGTAGATAGGCCAAGGTTTCCGTATGCAAAATTTAGCTTGGTCCGATTACTGATTATACGCATATCGCAAGCTAAGGCCAATGAAAAACTTGCACCAGCTGCCTGGCCATTAATAGCACCTATGACTATTTGCGGCATATTGGTAATAGTTATGATCACTTCCTCTAACAGTTTAATCCTCTTTCGAAAATAACTATGTGCGTCTTTCCGTGGAAGGGTTATCATATGCTCCAAATCATTCCGATCAGCGCCCAGCCCAAAGTTGCTTCCCGCTCCAGTGATTATTAATGCACGAATACTATCATCGATACTTATCGTTAGAAGTTTCGCCTTTAGCTCCTCAAGGAGTCCTTGAGACAGAGTATTTGCGCTTTCTGGACGATTTAGAATTAGCAATACTATTTCCTGCTTACGCTCAGTTTGGATATAAGGCATATTCATTGGTAAAATACCATTCTCTGATCGGCACGACAAACTAATCGTTTCATTACTTCAGATATAATTCTGATTCTAACGGTTACAACTACTCCTCCATTGATTTGTGCTACTTCCTGAAGAACACCTTCGCCTCGTAGTTTAGATCCGACTGGGGCTGGGTGTTTGAATCTAGCTTGATCTATTCCGACATTAACTATATAGTCGCAGGGCGTAACTACGACAAGTTCGCCCACTATCACAGGAACGAGAGCCAGTAAGAAAGCCCCATGAATCACTGGTGTTGAAAATGGTCCATCAGCATGTGCCCATTCTGGATCTGTATGTATTCGCTGTAAATCCCCAGTGAGATATGCGAAAGCATTAACTTTTTCTTGGTCTATTGATATCCATTGACTGAAACCTAGTTTAAATGGACATTCTGACCGAGCAAGCGACTCAATACTGAAGTGCATCATGATATCCTAGTTGATTGACGCTATTCTGAATCTAGCAGATGCGAACAGATCAGCCCAGCTCCCCAAGTCAGTCCAGCACCGAACGCACTCATTACTAATCGCTGATCAGATCGAAGATTTCCATGATCATAATCATATGCGAGAGCTATGGGTATCGATGCTGCAGAAGTGTTGCCGAACTCCGCAACACAGTTTGCAGCCTTGCTTGAAGGCCAATTGAGTTCGCGTAGAACAGAGTTAATAATACGTAAATTGGCCTGATGGCAAACTAATCGATCAACGTCCTCCATCCGAATTTGTTGCTGATTCAGCAAGGTTCGAACGGCGCTCGCCATACCTGTAACAGCGTGATCATAGATCTCTCCACCATGCATCTCGACGTATCCAGTTTTCCTGGTGATGAGGAGATCATCAGCAAATTCGCCAGCTGAACCAAAGCAGAATGAAGGACGTAGAGCTACCTTCTTGCTATCGATTGAGACGACCACCGCTCCGGCGCCATCACCAAATAATACTACAGTATTGCGATCATTTTTATTGGTTAGCCGAGTCATAGCATCTGCGCCTACGACTAGTACGTTAGATGAACGTCCGTTCTCGATTCGAGAAGTAGCAAAATCGAGTCCGTAAAGAAAACCGGTACATGCGCCGTTGATATCAATGGCGCCGGGACATTTGGCTCCGAGTAAATAACCGAGTTCTGGTGCGAGCCCGGGGGAAATCCTATCTGGAGTTGAAGTCGCGACAAGAATGAAATCTATGTCAGCAGCAGACATCTGAGCATTATGTAATGCTGAATTGCATGCATCCAATGCAAGATCAACAAGACGATCATCAGTGTCGATTCGATGACGGGATAAAATTCCGGTACGAGATCTTACCCACTCATCGTCGATATTTAGATAATTTAGGTCTTTATTGTTAATTGTGTTCTCCGGTACGGCAGCGCCAACTCCGGTAATGTATATGGACATTGTGGCCAGCTCCTTTCGTCCTATAAGGCAAATGCAAAATAGGAATGCATAATAACATGCTTGTCCTGATCCGCCGTAACATTAATGTTAATCTTATTCCCGGTTGTATTAGTTATGACGGCCGACAACCGCGGCGGAGTATCGAGTTCAGCGAACCTTCTAAAATGTAGTTCCCATTCGGGGCTGTATAACTCTCGTGCCGGCACCTGACAGTACTGATGTGCCAAAATTACCGAAAGTTGACGGGCGGCTTCCGCCATCATCATTCCTGGATAATGATCGAGGGGACGATCGAAATAAGAGGGATGTCGAGTTGATAGTACCCAAGCCGTCGCCGCTTCTGAAGTCACTGATATCCCTTCAATGAGTATGTTTTCTGGCTGGGTGCGGCCAACATCAGTTGGAGCGGGGCGACGTAAGAGTTTTCTTCTATGGGGATATGATGCCCTTGGTGTTCCTCGCGCAATAGCATATGTTTCAGGATCGAATACTGCGACCGTTCCGTCTAAATCGGCTGCATGGACACCGTCAATATAGCAATGGGCGGGGCCATCGATGGCGTATACTCGGCCACTGATATCGGTGCGTATTTGATGTTTATTAATATACATACTTGCGGTGTGTTCGGCCCGAATTTGTTTGATTTGACTCATGTTGGATGCTACATTGACTTTGATATCACGGAGAACAAATACGTCGTCAATGGCTGCACGTAATTTATTTCGTGCAATTATTTCTGCCGATTGAATCATAAACTCGCAGTAGCAACTTGCATCGGAATGGGGATAGGGAATGTCGCCGAAATGCGAGTGAGTTATGGGAATGATTCCTCGACTGAGCAGATAGTGCTCCGATGAGCCCACATCATCAACAAATAAGTCATCACTGGATTGTTTATATGCTAATGATGGATCTTTGATCGATTCCCAATCCGGAACTTCATCTATGTACTGAGTCATATTGTTTGAGCTCTCCCTTTATGGATGCTCTGATGGTACCATCAAAATTACTTCTCTGTTGCTTTGATTGTAATCGCTACGTTATGTCCGCCGAACCCTAAAGAATTAGACACTGCCACTGATCTGTTGTGGGGAAGTCCGATAGCTTTAGTTACATGATTAAGCGGAGCAATGTTTGGATCGATTTCATCTAATCCATACGTTGCTGGCGCAACTCCGTTGCGTAATGCTAGAAGAGCGACAATGAGCTCTACTGCCCCGGCCGCGCCCATAAGATGGCCTAAGTACGATTTCGATGAGGAGACTGGGATTTGTGGTGTATTCTCCTTTAGCGTGGCGCTGAGTATCCGTGCTTCGATTGAATCGTTAATGAGCGTTCCGGTTCCATGAGCGTTGACGTATGCAACATCTGATGACGTAATATTCGCAGAACGAAAAGCGGTGCTCATCGCGCGAGCTGGCTGGCTAATTGATGGATCGGGAGACGTTATATGAAATGCGTCTGTAGTTGTTCCGTATCCTAGAATCTCTCCGAGTATCTTCGCACCACGTACTTTAGCGGTCTCCCATCTTTCTAGAACAAGAACGCCCGCACCTTCACCCATTACGAATCCGTTGCGGCGCGCATGGAAAGGAAGGGAAACTCCCGTAGGCGAAAGAGCTCCGGCTGTGAGAAATATTGACTGAGCGAAATCTGTAAGCGTCGCTTCCGCGCCGCCCACTATAGCTACATCCGCATCACCGGATCGGATTGCACGAACGCCGGCAACTATGGCTTGGGCGCTACTTGCACAAGCTGCTGTTAAGGCGGATGCCTCACCTTTAAAATCGTAGCGCATTGCAATGAGGGCGGAAGCTGCGTTTGCCATAAGCATAGGAACGCTCAATGGTGAACTTGCATTAATTCCATGAGTTCGTACTATTTCAGCCTGTTGCTCAATGGTTCTTAGTCCGCCGATAGCTGTGCCTATTATAGTCGTTATGGCCTCTGGCGGATAACTGGTTTGTTGGTTCATGCCGGCTTGCTCGATTGCTTCTATTGCAGCAGCAAGGGCAAATTGAGCAAATCGATCGGTCCGTCGCGCCTCGCGTCGTCCAAGAAAGTCAATCGGCTCAAAATCGAGACAGCGGCCATAGCCGTCTTGGATTCCGCAGGTGCTGTTGATAGCAAAGGAGTGGAGCGTTTCTGCACCTATCCCTAGTGGCGTAATTGCTCCTATGCCCGTAATTGCGATTCTTGTGGCCATCGACAGCTTCCTATCATTTTGCGTGCGCAATTACCTCTACGACAGCTGAAACTGTCGTCGCATTAGCAAAGTCTTTGGGTGTCAGATCGAGACTAAAAGACTTGCGGGCATTCTGGCACAGTTCGACGACGTCGAGCGAGTCTAGTCCAAGATCACTTAGGCTGGCTTGCGGCGAAACGGTATCTGTCTCTGCGCCCAGGGATAGAATTTGGTCTGAAACAAACTCCTCGATTTCTGCTAGCGTTAGGGGAGAGGAAGAATTGGGTGTCATTGTTGCGCCTTTCTATGGGATGCTGCTATGAATATAGGGATACCGCTCTATGTTAATCCCGTAGAGGTGAAAGTTTGTTGCGGCTTTCCCTCGGTCGTGATGAAAGGCTACAGGTTGCTGTGGACGATGTCAACATTGAATCTGTTGTCTTTTGTCAGATGTCCGACATTTTTTGTGTTGATTTGTTTGAATTGTTTTACTCGATTGCTGAGGCTATCTCGCCAGAGGCCTTCGTGTAGGGTGAGGATGACCAAGGCTGCGACGGTGCTCGCAGTGATGGCTCCGGAGCCGAGTGTGACGTGCTCGATCATGGCGTTGACCCTCTCGGCGGGAGCCTCCTTCATTGAGGCGATCAGCTGGTCTGCGCCACCTGGTGTCGGGGTCGTGGTGCGGGTTCTTGGCAGGGATTTGATGCCGGCGCCGGTGTAGCCCTTGCCCGTCAGAGTCAGCGGGGCTTCCTCCTGTTGTTTGGACGTGCTGATTGTGGCTTTTGGGCTGGGGAGAGCGAGATGATCTGAGCATGGCCAGGAAGAGTCATTCCGAGGAGCTTGCGGCGTCAGACGGTGGACCTGTACGAGATGATGCCGGGGGCGAACGGTGAATCGCCCTGGGTTTGATGGAGGCAGTGATGACACGGAAGGATCACTGTCGTGGGACAGAAAAAGTACCCCGATGAGCTGCGCGGGCGAGCCACGAGGATGGCGTTGGAGGCGTTGGCTGGCCCGGCTCGGGCCAAGGGCGCGATCCGTCGGATCGGCGAGGAGCTGGGTGTCCACCCCGAGGCTCTGCGCTCCTGGGTCAAGAAGGCCCAGATCGACCAGGGCACCCAGCCCGGCACCACCACCGACGAGGCACAGCGGATCAAGGAGCTGGACAAAGAGGTCCGATAGCTGCGAAGAGCCAACGCGATCCCAAAGAGCGCAGTCGGCTTGTCTATCGCGGCGGAGTGTGAGCACCCGTCCCGTTGATCTGCCAGTACATCGACTCCCGTATGAAGGAGGAGTTTGGGGCCTGGCCGATCTGCAAGGTGCTCACTGGCGCCGGAGTCAAGATCGCCCCGAGCACTTGACTCACGCCCGCCGTAGCCGACCTCCTAGTGCCAGGGCTGCGCGATGAGGCCCTCAAGACCGAGATCAGACGAATCCATGAGAACCAGCTACTCGGTGCTGGGGGGCCCGCAAGATGCATGTGATGCGGGGCCGCCCTGAGAGCGCCGAGCGTCAGGGTGCCGGTTACGTGGCCCGCTGTACCGTCGAACGCCTCATGGGCGACCTGGGCCTGCGCGGAGTCAGACGCGCCAAATCACCACGTACCACGCGCTCGGTGTCTAAGGACCAGTGCCCGGCCGACCTGGTCAAGCGCCACTTCGAGGCGTTTGCTCCGGGTGGGCTGTGGGTCGCCGACATTCCTCCGCAAGCGGGAGGTGCCCCCTCCTATGTACGCACCTTCTCGGGGTGGGTCTACGTCGCCTTCATCACCGACGTGTACTCCCAGCGAATCATCGGCTGGCAGACCTCCACGAGCCGGTGCACCGACCTGGCCCTGGACGCCCTGAGAATGGCCGTCTGGCAGCGGAAACTCCCCGGGGCTGACCTTCTCTGGCCTGGTGCAACTCTCCGACCGTGGGGTGCAGTACAGGTCCATTCACTACGGGACCGCCCTGGCCGAGTGCGAGGCGGTCGCCTCGGTGGGGTCGAAGGGCGACTCCTTTTGGCTTTGCTCTGGCCGAGGCTCTGAACTCCTTGTACAAGGCAGAGCTGATCCGTAACCAGGGCCCTTGGGAGGACATCGACGCCGCCCGTGGTCGCCACCGCCGAGTGGGTCCACTGGTTCAACACCACCCGGCCACACTCCGCCATCGGCATGCGAACCCCCGCCGAGCACGAAGCCGCCTGGGCGCCCGACACCAACCACGACCACCACCGCCAGGAACAATCACAACCGGCAACCACCGGCACCAGATAAACCAGCCTCCACAAAACCCGGGACTTGACACTGGTGACGGGATTGAGTAAACGCCTTCATCGTCACCGTGCGGGTCACGCCGCACCCACATCAACACGCCAGACCCACTAGAGATCAGACAACCGCCCATCGACTTTGCCGACCCCCTGCCCGCCACCCCCACCAAACAGGTCAATAGGCCCCACCTACTACACCCTCAAACACGAAGAGCCCGCAGACCTCACCCGAGGATCCTCCCCTTGTCCTTCTTCGACGCCTTCGCGTACGACCTAGCGTACCTTCCCGTGATCTCGGCCCTGGCCTGCACCAGGCGACCCACTTCCCATGCCTACCACCTTCGCGGGCAGTCCGAGGCACCGAGCCTCTTACGCGAGCATCCTGCATGAGTCTCGTCGAAGTGTTGACATAGTCAACTTCAAGGTTATGCTGACATTGTCAACATACCTAGGAGGAGGACATCCCATGACCGACAACGCACAGACCGCCGCAGCCTTCGACGCCGCATACCTGAGCACCTGGACCGAACCCGATGAGAGCAAGCGCCTCGCGCTCATTGAACAGCTCTGGGCACCTCAAGGCACACTGCACATCTCCTCACCCAGCCTGTCCCTCAGCGGAACCTCGAGTATCGCGGCGCACATCACCCGCGTCCACGGCGACCTCATCGCGAGCAAGGGCCTGACCTTCAGCTATGACCAGCATCTGGAGTCCGGGGACGCCATACTGCTGCGCTGGTCGATGACCGCGCCGAACGGCGAGGTCATCGGGCGTGGAGTCGATACCGTCTTCCGTGACACCGACGGCAAGGTGACCAGCGCTTACATGTTCATGGGTGTGAACTGATCTGAGCCGAACGCGACCGCTCCGCGCCAGAGTCAGCCACTGACGATCGCTGCCAGCACCGCCTCGATGCCGGCAGCGATCGTCGTGTGTGCGGCGGCCGCGAGGCGGACGACCTCGTCGGGGTCGGTGGGCTCATCCGCGAAGGACAGGTCGGAGACGATGCTCATGCCGGCCACGCGTATGCCGAGCTGGTGCAGGGCAATGGCTTCCATGACCGTGGACATACCCACGCAGTCCGCCCCAAGGTCAGCCAGCATCCGGCTCTCCGCCACGGTCTGGTACTCCGGTCCGCGCAGAGCGGCGTAGACACCGGATCGCGCTGTGATACTGCCCAGCGCACCGGCGAGCTCTCCGTCCCACACGCTGCGCATGTCAGTGAAGACCGGGCCGTCGAAGGGTGAGGAGCCGGTGAGGTTGAGGTGGTCGGTGATCGTCATGACCTCGCCGATTTTCCAGCTGCGCAGGCAGCCCCCGGCATTGACCAGGACAGCTCCGCGCACGCCAGCGGCGGCCGCGATCCGAGCCAGGGCGACAACCGGCCTGGGGCCGTGCCCCTCGTAGAGGTGGCTGCGGCCGCGGGCCACGAGTACACGTCGTTCTCCCCCGCCCTCCTGCTCACTCGCCTCCTGGTCACTCGCCTCCTGGTCACGACCGACGACATAGGAATCGAGGCGATCATCATGTCCCGGCGCGACGGGGGCGAGGACGCCGGGAAGATCAGACAGGGGCAGGCTCGCCTCCGGCTCGCCCCAAGCGGCCAAGGCGTCTGCGGCACCGGACCCCAGGACCACCAGAAGGTCGTGGTAAGGCGCGCCGGTGCGTCGGGCAATCTGATGGGCGCCCTCCAAGGCCGGACCAGGGCCTTCCGCTCCGGAGGAGGCACACAGAGCCTCCACGCGCTCAGACTCGAGGGCGAAACCGGTGGCGGTGTCGTTCACGAGCGGGCCTCCTGACGGGCCACCCGGCCTCGACCAAGGGCGAGGTGCCCGAGCACACCGATGAGCAGGGCGACCAGCACACCGAGGTTGGCTCCTGCCCAGGCCCCGTCGCGACCACCTAGGGGCCCGAGCAGGTAGCCCTGCCAGGACAACCAGGAGGCGGCCGAGTTGACCACCAGCCCCCAGCCGACGACGGAACCGACAGCCACCAGGGCGATGGCCTCCCAGTTGACCGACCCGTATACGCCGTCGGGCGTGAAGAGGGCCTCCTCGTCATAGTCGCGGCGACGCATGATGACCTCGGCGACCATGACGCCGGCCCAGGCGGCGATGACGACCCCCAAGGTGGTGAGGAATCCCTGGAAGGGACCGAGGAAGTCATCGGCACCGAAGATGACGGCAATGGTGCCCGCAGTCATGATGGCGGCGTCGATCGAGGTGGCCACGTGCCGGCGCACCGGCAGACCAGTGGCCAACAGGGACAGACCTGAGGAGTACAGGTCCATGATGATGCCGCCGGCCAGCCCCAGGATGGCGACGACCGCGAAGGGGACGAGGAACCATGTAGGCAGGATCGTGGTCAGGGCGCCGATGGGGTCGGCGTTGATGGCCTGGCCGAGATCGGCGTCGGAGCCCACGAGGAGGATGCCGAAGAAGACGAGCACCACGCAGGGCAGGGCCGATCCCAGCGTGGTCCAACCGATGACCCCGGCTGTCGAGGCCTTGCGGGGCAGGTAACGGGAGTAGTCGGCGGCAGCATTCACCCAGCCGAGGCCGAAGCCGGTAGCCACCATCACCAGGGCCCCGATGAAGGCCGCTGGACCTCCGGAGGGCAGCGCCAGGAGTGTGCGGAAGCTGATCTGGGGAGCGACGAGGACGAGGTAGATGACCGTGAGAATCGCGGTGGCCCAGGTGATCCAGGTCTGAACCCTCATGATCGCCTCGAAGCCGAGGATGCCGGCGCTGGCAGCCAGGCCGACGGTGAGCAGGAAGCCGAGGATCTGGGCCCCGACCTGGTTGTGCCAGCCCAGGGCCTGAAGCACCGTAGCCGATGCCAGGGTGGCCGAGACGCACAGGACCGTCTCCCAGCCCACCGTGAGGATCCACGACAGGGCCGCGGACAGGCGATTGCCGTTGTAACCGAAAGCGGCCCGGGACAGGGCCAGGGTGGGGGCGCTTCCCCGCTTGCCCAGGACGGCTACGACACCGCACAGGAGGAAGGAGACGACGACACCGATGCTGCCGGCGACAACCGCCTGCCAGAAGGACAGCCCGAATCCGAGGACCCAGGCACCCCAGGACAGTCCCAGGACGGAGATGTTGGCCGCGAACCAGGGCATGAAGAGATCACTCGGCCGACCTTTACGATCGGACTCGGCGATGACGTCAAGACCGGCGTTCTCGACGCGGGTAGCGGTGGATGCGTCAGCAGCGCTGCTCATGGGTGATCGACCTCAGTGTCGGTATCGGGGGACTCTCAGACGAGATGCGCCTGAAGTCTACGGGTCTTCAGACACATCGGACGACATCGGAGAGACGAGCCGAGCAGACCATTCTCCAAAAATAGGATGTGCCACACACTTCGAGAGATCTCCATAGAAACTCTCACTGGATACCGAGCGCCGTCTCAGATATCCGCATGTATAGTCGAGTCATCCGCCACGTCTCCGCCTCTATGGAGACTCACCACGGAAAGGAGCTCTCATGAGCGACAACGGAACCTTCGACAGGATCGCCGGCAAGGCCAAGGAGGCTGCGGGCAAGGTCACCGGAAACAAGGAGACCGAGACCGAGGGCAAGCTCCAGCAGGCTGAGGGCAAGGTCAAGGAGGTCGCCGAGGACGCCAAGGACGCCGTCAAGGGCGCGGTCAACCGCCTCAAGGGCGACAAGTAAGCCTTGCACTACAAGGAGCCCAGCCTCTGCGAATGAGGCTGGGCTCCTTCCGTATGGCGCTGCGGCCACTCAAACCAGGGCGAGTGGCGTCAGCTGTCGGCAGGAATGAGAGTCGGCGCCACATTGACCACGCTCTGCGAGGGGTCCGCCTGTCCCCAGGAGTTGTTCCCCCAGGTCCAGGTCCCCTTGTCGACAGTGGCCCACGTGTCGTAGCCGGAGGTGCCGATCCGGGTCGCCCCGTTGATCTTGTCAACCTGCACCAAGCCCGACGGCGAGTCAGAGACGGCACCGTTGACCTGCCCGTATCGGTTGGAACCGAAGCACCACACCGTTCCCTTGGTCAACGCACAGGTGTGCTCATACCCCGAGACGAGCTCGGTGGGGACGGCCGGGAGCTTACCGACCTGCACAGCTTGATTGACGAGTGCCTCATTGGTCTTCTTGCCGAGCTGACCGACCTCATTGGCTCCCCAGGCGTAAACGGCACCCTTGTCATCCACGGCCACGGCGAAGCCCTTGCCCACACTCAGCGCGGAGACCTTGACCTTCTCAAGCCCGGGAACCGCCGTCGGCGAGACGCGTGCGCCCTGGGTATTGGCCTGAGCGTCGGCGCCCCAGCAGGAGACCCCGGTGCCGTTGGAGGAGCAGACGAAGGATCCGCTGCCGGCGCGCAGGAGGGCCGGCTTCGTCGCAGTGGGGGCTGCAGCAGAGCCGGCCGGGGCCGATGTCTCCTTGGCGGGCCAGAGCCAGTGCCCTCCGAGAGCGCCTCCCACCAGCCCGATGACGAGGACCCCGACCGCAACGACCGGCAGAACCCACCTACGCCGCGTCCCCCCGTCCGAGTACTGGGTGACGCCCTGGTTCAGCTCTGCCTCGGGCACAGTGGGCAACGGCTGGAGCCGAAAGCCCTGCGGCTGAGGCTGCGTGGGCATCACGGCCTGCGGCTGGGGCTGCTCCGCGGGAGCCGGCTGCGTCGCTCCGTAGTCCGCGGTGGAACCGTCAGCGTAGCCGCCCCCATAGGCACCATCGGAGGCGAAGACGCCTCCGGGCACGTAGGGGGACACGGGCTCCTGCGCAGCGGGTTGCTGCTGCGCAGGCGGGTACCCGGCGGACTGAGAGGGATATCCGGCGGACGAAGCGATCTGTTCGAGCTGCGCACGCTGCTCGGGCGTCCAGGCATGACCGGCCTCCAGAGCCTCCCGAGCACGCTCGGGACTGCCGCCGATGAACCACAGCACCCTATCCCCGTCGAGCATCCGGTCATCCATGGGCCAGACCTCTCCTCAACGTGAAGGACCGATGCGTATCAGTACGTCAGCCGACGACGAGCCATGAGCATGGCGGCGCCTGCCGCACCGGTGCCCAGCACCATCCAAGCGGCGGTCGTTCCCACCCCGGTCTGGGCGAGGGTGGAGCGACCTGCGGTGGCGGTGCCCTGCTGGCCAGAGGCAGCCTGCTCGCG
>ERZ773056.475-NODE-475-length-21276-cov-5.037416_pt1 | contig 21276 bp, 11 predicted proteins | sample MGYA00580857_ERZ773056 | MGnify/ENA primary metagenome ERZ773056 (study PRJEB29015, sample SAMEA2737996) | human oral metagenome | biome: human oral; feature: human-associated habitat; material: dental | place: China | collected 2114 ... | reverse complement strand
TGAAAGTACCTTCTTTGTAAGAATCGGCAGCTCCTATGGGTACAAAGGTATTGCGCTCACTCTCAAACCAAGTGGTTTCAAAGCGTATATTACCATTGGTTTTCCCTTTGTAAGTCATAAAGCGGGCGTTTGAACTAGTAGAGTGAAAACGCCTATCTGCTTGGTGCGCTATATAGGTAATGGTATCATTCTCAGCATCCCTTCCTGTTAGGTAAAACTGAAAGTAGGTATCTTTCGGAATTACATATTCTTTCTTTAAGTGCGAACGGTCAAGTACAGGAGGCTGGTTATTACTCTTCACTCCATACACAAGGTTAGAGCCGGTACCTTCCACACGTTTGCCAGCTACTTGAGTACGTGCTTCATCAGCATAATACGCCATCGAGTTACCTAAAAATCTGCGTATAATTTGCAAACTTATCAATGAAAAGAAATCACGAGGGTACTCGTGTCCATAACTCATAATCGACTGACCTGAGCCTATTTCTGTTTTGCTAGAATACTGCCCTCCGTTAGAAAAAGTATGGTCTGCCCCAAACATATGTCCTATCTCGTGAGCTATGGTCGAAGGTTTTACAGGGCGTGCCGCCGCATTTGCTTTGTTATGCTGTTCATAAGCCGAATAAACAGCTGCCAATCCATTATATTTCTCCCTATAATCCGTCAGTATTACCGCCAAATCATACTTTTTAGGATCATATTTCTTATTTAAGGTGATAGTGCCATTGTAAACAACATCATTAGCTGCTTCTCCTCTGCGAAAGAGCTGATCTTTTGCAGTAGTAAAAATAAGTGCTTCATCATCTACCAAAGTAAAATCTACCCCTACATCATTGCGGTATAGTTCATTTGCAAAAGCAATAGTAGCATACCAAAATGCCTTAACCTTATTTACATCTCTATTAAAATATTTCGAATTGTAAATGCTGTAATCTACCGGAAGTGCCAATCGGTAGTGCCTAAATACGCCATCGGTGTGAATAAGAGCATCAGGGTAAAGCGAATTGTATATTTCTGGTTTCTCAATGGGTGGGTCATTCTTATCTTCATTGCCTTCATAGTACTGTCTGCTTGTAAGACTTTGTTTTTCAGAAGAACTTTGTACGCCACAAGCTTTTGAAGATTGGTCTTTCTTTATGCTAACTACTCCTTTTTCTGAAGTCTCTAACAGATACGAATTGCCTTGATAGAAGATTTCGCCAGTAGCATACTCCTTGCTAAGGGTTATTACTCCTACGAAATGGTCTTGATAATAGCCTACAAAACTACGGAACTCTCGAGGTTGAGATGTAACTTTTCGCTCTTGCCATTTGATAGGTAACGACGATGCGTTAGGAAGAGAAACTGCCCAGCTAATAGGTTGAGGCTGTGAAAAATAATTGAAGAGTTCTTGAGTTTTTTGTTGCGCATTGGCGGCTTGCAAACCTATAACCAATGCGCAACAATAATATAATATTGCTTTCATTACTGATATTAGTTTGACGATGCAAAGGTACGAACTAAAAATCAATTAGCAAGCTAATTATTATAATTTTTGTTAATAATATTATTTTATTTAATAATTCTCAGGTCTTTAGAGTAAGACTACCTGACGTACAAAAATCCTTTTGCGGACTCTTGTTTGCCATTTTTGTAGTATTTAACTATATAGAAATAAGTACCTGCTAAGGCTTTATTACTACCTATTACGCTTTTTACATTCGGATAGCCTCTAAATACCTCTCCCCTTTCCTGATAATGGTCGCTTTCATAGACTTAAGCAAACTTTCTTTACCAAATCAATGGACGGATAACACGTTCTTGCCTTACGATTTCGGCACTTACGCCTTTGTCTATGACAAAAATAAAGTGAAAAATCCGCCGAAAAGCCTGAAAGAATTGGTAGAGCGGGACGATTTACGTGTGATCTATCAAGATCCGCGCACCAGTAGTGTGGGACGTGGTTTGTTAGTGTGGATGAATACGGTTTATCCTGAAGACCAAGTGGCACAAGCCTGGCAACAACTTGCCAAACACACAGTTACGGTGGGCAAAGGCTGAATTGACAGCGAAGCCGACCCCAAGGGAGGCACAGTGCTGGCGCACTAGCTCGATCTCCTCGTCGGTATCGGTGGCAAAGCGATTGAAGGCTACAACGACCGTCTGCCCAAAGCTCCGGATATTCTCAATGTGTCGGTCTAGGTTGGCAAGTCCGTGGCGTACGCCCTCGATGTTGGGACTCTTAAGGTCTTGCTCGTCTACGCCACCATGCATCTTTAGGCCACCGAGGGTAGCGACAAGTACCGTGAGAGCCGGAGAGAGCCCTGCGGTACGGCACTTGATGTTGTAGAACTTCTCTGCACCTAGATCGGCACCGAAGCCCGCCTCGGTAATGGTGTACTCAGAGTGTGCCATCGCCATACGTGTAGCGAGGATCGAGTTACACCCATGTGCGATATTAGCGAAAGGCCCCCCGTGGATAAAGGCTGGTGTATGCTCAGTGGTCTGTGCTAGGTTGGGCTTCAGAGCATCGAGCAGGAGGACGGTGATCGCTCCCGCTACCCCTAGATCCTTTACGGTGAAGGGCTCACCGGACTTCCTATAGCCGAGGAGGATATTCTCGATACGGCGGCGCAGGTCTTCGAGTGAAGTCGACAGACAGAGGATCGCCATAATCTCCGAGGCAGGCGTGATGTCGAAGCCTGATTCGGCTGGGATACCATTGACCTGACCACCGAGGCCCGTGACGATGGAGCGCAGAGAACGGTCGTTGACGTCGAGGACACGCTTCCAGAGGACTTCGCTGAGGCCCTTGTCCGTATTGCGGTTCTGGTAGATATAGTTGTCCAGGAGCGCGGTGATCATGTTGTGCGCCGAGGTGATGGCGTGGAAGTCACCGGTGAAGTGCAGGTTGATCTTCTCCATAGGAAGCACCTGAGCATAGCCACCACCAGCAGCACCACCCTTCATACCGAAGCAAGGGCCGAGAGAGGGCTCACGCAGTGCGACGACCGCCTTATGACCGAGGCGGTTCATACCGAGAGAGAGGCCGATAGAGACCGTCGTCTTGCCGATACCTGCTTTCGTGGCAGTGATGGCGGTGACGAGGATGAGCTTGCCAGGCTTATGACCAGCTTGGAGCTCGGAGAGGTCTACCTTGGCGAGGTACTTGCCGTAGTGCTCCAGGTGGTCGGTGGGGATAGCCACCTTAGCAGCTATCTTTTCGATCGGCTCGAGGGCTATCGAGCGGGCGATTTCGATGTCGGTCTTCATTACCAGAAAGAGAGTTAGTGGGTCAATTATGTGGGTAAAAGAGCTTCCTATTCGGGAGGGAGATGGGCTAAAAGCAAGCCGTGCGAAAGGACTGTAGAGGGGACTAACAGTTCTTTCGCACGGACATATAGAGGTTACTTGAGGTACTTATCAAGCCAGCCGAAGAAGGTACGCTGCCAGAGCAGGGCGTTCTGCGGGCGGAGGATCCAGTGGTTCTCATCCGGGTAGATGAGGAGCTCGGCAGGGATGCCTCGGAGCTTAGCCGCGTTGAAGGCCGCCATACCTTGACCTGCGAGGATGCGGTAGTCGCGCTCGCCGTGGATGACCAGTATCGGCGTATCCCAGTTACCTACGAGCTTGTGGGGGGAGTTGGCGAAGGTGCGCTGAGCGACTGCATTGTCCTTCTCCCAGGGAGCACCGCCCATATCCCAGTTGGCGAACCACATCTCCTCGGTCGTCATGTACTGCATCTCGAGATTGAAGATACCAGCGTGGGCGATGAAGGCCTTGAAGCGCTTCTGGTGCACGCCAGCCAGATAGAAGACGGAGTAGCCGCCGTAGCTGGCCCCGACGCAGCCGAGGCGCTCGCTGTCGACCCAAGGCTCCTTCTTCAGCTCATCGACTGCGGTGAGGTAGTCTTGGATATTCTGCCCCGAGTAGTCGCCGCTGATCTGCTCGTTCCATGCCTTACCGAAGCTGGGGACGCCGTGGCGATTGGGAGCGATGACGATATAGCCTTGCTCAGCCATAAGACGCATATTCCAGCGGTAGGAGAAGAACTGACTGACGGGACTCTGTGGGCCACCCTGACAGAAGAGCAGCGCAGGGTACTTCTTCGTCTTGTCGAAGTTCGGTGGGAGGACGACCCAGACGAGCATGTTGCCCCCGTCAGTCGTCTTGACCCAGCGCTTCTCTACCGAGATAGGAGCGAGGCCGTCGAGCGTAGACTTATTCTCTGCCGTGAGCTGCTTCGCGGCACCCGTCTTGACGTCTACGAGGTAGAGGTCCGTGGGCTCGATGTAGCTCTGACGGCCAGCGAGGATCTTACCGCCCTGCACATCCAGAGAGGTGTAGTCGTGCATACCCGTGGTGATCTGGCGGATCTTACGACCCTTGAGCGCGATCTCCCAGAGCTGGGCTTCGGCGTGCTTCGTCGAGAGGAAGAAGAGGCTCTGGCTATTGGCCGACCACTGGAGCTCATCGACATCGTACTCGAAGCCGTCGGTGAGGAAGGTCTTCTGCCCCGTCTTCAGATCCTGGACGAAGAGGCGCTTGAGGTCGGCTTCGTAGCCGTCACGCTCCATGCTGATCCAGCTGATACGCTTGCCATCAGGCGAGAAGCGGGGGTGCGTGTCATAGCCGCCCATCCCCTCGGTGATATTGCGAGTCTGCCCCGAGGCGAGGTCATAGAGATAGATATCGGTGTTGGTGGAGAGGGAGTACTCCATACCCGTCTTCTTGCGGGAGGAGTAGGCTAAGGTCTTACCGTCGGGGCTCCAAGAGAGCTCTTCAGCTCCGCCGAAGGGCTTCGTAGGAGCTTCGTAGGGCTCACCTTCGAGGATGTCCTTACCGCCCGTGATCGCTTCGCCACCTACGGGAGCGATGAAGATATGGGGGATCGTCTCTACCCATTCGTCCCAATGCTTGTACATCAGATCGGTGACGATACGACCCGTAGCCTTAGGCAGGTCGGGGTAAATCTCCTTAGTGCTCTTCCCGAAGGAAATCTCCTTGATATAGGCCAGCTGCTTCTCATCGGGCGAGAAGAGGTAGTCCGAGAGCCCGCCCTCGATATTGGTCACCTGACGGCGGTCCGTACCATCGGGAGCCATCGTCCAGACCTGAGGAGCGCCACTCTCCGAGGAGATGTAGCTGATACGACGGCCCTGCTGGATCCAGCGGGCGCCATGCACGCCAGCGACACCCTGAGTGATCTGGCGGCGTGCACTGCCATCGGAGGAGATGGTGAAGAGCTCGGTGCGGATCTTATTGTCCTTGATGCTAGGGAAGCCCACGCTGTAGACGACCGTCTTGCCGTCGGGAGAGAGGGCGGAGGCACCGACACGAGCGAGCGAAAGCATCGTCTCGGGCGCCATGTGCTGCGACTGCTGAGCCACAGCAGGCAGGGTAGCTGAGAGGGCTGCTGCCGTAGCAAGAGCGGTGATGTGCTTCTTGATCTTCATAGCGATATGCGTATTGTATATGTATGTGGTCTGGGATTAGGAGAAGCGTAGGCCAAGGGCTTCCTTGAGCTTGCGCACCTCGGGGTTGATCTCCGCAAGCTGGTTGAAGCGATCCTCTTGGGTGAGGACGATCTTCGCCTGCTCCTCTACGGTCTTCTCCCGCAAGACGAGGTTGAACTTCCGATTCTGCAGCGTCGTACGGAGGAACTCCACGAGCTGGGGATAGACCTCCATCACCGTGGTATGGATAGCCTCACCTGGTGGGAGGGAGATCTCTGCCTGCACGCCGTCTAAGAGCTTTGGTAGCTCGGGGCGCAGGATATTGCGGTAGAGGATCTGTGAGGGCGTCAGCTCTTGCTCGACGAAGCGCACCCAAGCTCGCTGGAGATCATCCTCCGTGAAGTCCTTATCCTCGACAGGGGCAGGGGCCTCAGCTGGAGCCGTAGAAGTGGCTTCGCTGGGAGCGTCTGCACGACGGCGCGCCCCGAAGAGACGCTTAGGAGCGGACGAGGGGGGAGCTGGGGGAGGAGGAGGGGGTGTAGCAGATGCCGCTGGTGCTGGTGTGGGCGCGGGTGTCGGTTCAGCTGCCGCGGGAGGAGGTGTCACCGCCGCAGGGGCAGGATTGGGAGCAGCCTGCGGTGCGGGAGCTGCTACGGGAGCTGTCTGCGCTTTGGGCGCAGGAGAAGCTGGGGGTGTAGTCGCAGGGGGCGTCTGAGGTGCAGCCTGTGGTGTAGCCGTCTGAGGTGCAGCGGGTGCTGGCGCAGCAGGGAGATTGAGGTCGGAGTCCCGCTTGAAGAGGGGGACCATGCTGAGGAAGCTCAGCTCGACTAAGAGGCGCTTATTCGTTGCCCCGCGATACTGCTGATCGGCCTGCACCAGAGTCTTGAGCGCAGCGAAGAGGCTGGCAGGAGTGCACTGCTGGGCAATGGTCGCATAGGAGGCGGCTACGGCATCGGGCTTCTCCAAGAGCTGGAGCGTGTCGGGATGCTGGGCTACAAGGAGGTCACGCACGAAGGCGGAGAGCCCCGTGAGGATCGTCTGTCCCTCGAAGCCCTTCCCCATCAGCTCATCGAGAAGAAGCAAGACGCTACGATGATCCCCGCTCAAGAAGAGCTCGAAGATGCGGATGAAGTAGGTATAGTCGAGGACATTCAGACTCTCCAGCGCATGCTGGTAGGTGATATGTCCACCGGCGAAGCTGGCGATACGGTCAAACATCGAGAGCGCATCGCGCATCCCCCCGTCAGCCTTCTCGGCGATGAGCCCGAGCGCCGTCTCCTCGGCATCGATACCCTCGCTATCGGCGACATAGCGCAGATGGCGGGTGATATCCTGCACGGTGATTCGCTTGAAGTCATAGATCTGACAGCGCGAGAGGATGGTGGGGAGGATCTTGTGCTTCTCCGTCGTCGCTAAGATGAAGATAGCGTACGAGGGGGGCTCTTCGAGGGTCTTGAGGAAGGCATTGAAGGCCGCCGCCGAGAGCATGTGCACCTCGTCGATGATATAGACCTTATAGCGACCAAGCGCGGGAGGCATCTGCACCTGCTCGGTGAGCTGACGGATGTCCTCTACGGAGTTGTTCGACGCAGCGTCCAGCTCGAAGATATTGAAGGAGCGCTGCTCCTCGAAGGCCTTACAGCTCTCGCACTGCCCGCAAGCCTCACCTTCGGCGGAGAGATTCTCGCAGTTGATCGTCCGCGCTAAGACGCGTGCCGCCGTCGTCTTCCCTACCCCACGGGGGCCACAGAAGAGATACGCATGGGAGAGTTTACCCGAGCGAACAGCGGTGCGTAGTGTGGAGGCCATAGCCTCCTGCCCGACGATACTACGGAAGGTATCGGGGCGGTATTTGCGTGCGGAGACGACGTAGTGCTCTGTCATTCTTCGAGGTCTGTGCTGGATCTATTACGACTAGTAGGACAAAGATACGTATTCCGCTCCAGCCTATGGAGTGCTATCTATAATAAAGTAGCGCCCCCCACCCGGCGGATCTCAGTCCGAGGGATGGGGGGCGCCTATTATGTGGGGAGGTGACGAAGCACCCTTAGCTTACTTCGTGAGCCCGCGGAAGCGCAGAAGGCTCGACATATCGGGCTCCGTGAGGCCGGTGAAGTTCGTGAAGAACGTGCCGACAGGAGCGGTATTCCCGCGTGAGAGGACCATCTCACGGAAGCGCTGACCATTCTCACGCGTCAGCCCGCCGTGTGCGGCGAACCACTCGTAGATATTGTGGTCGAGGACCTCCGTCCAGAGGTAAGAGTAGTAGCCCGAAGCATAGCCACCAGCGAAGACGTGCAGATAGTAAGCCGAGCGGTAGCGGGGAGGTACGAGAGCGAAGTCAAGACCAGCACGAGCGAGCACTTCACGCTCGAAGGCATCTACATCGCTCACCGTCTGGCCAGCGGGGAGCATCCCCCAAGCCATATCGATCGTCACGGCAGCGAGGTTCTCAGCCAGTGCGTAGGACTGTCCGTAGGTAGCAGCAGCCTTCATCTTGTCGATGAGCGCCTGAGGCATAGGCTCACCCGTCTTGTAGTGGCGGGCGTAGTGTCGTAGGACGACAGAGTCCGTCATCCAGTGCTCATTGAACTGCGAGGGCATTTCCACGAAGTCACGAGGCGTATTCGTACCCGAGAGCGTCTCGTACTTCTGCGAAGCGAAGAGACCGTGCAGAGCGTGACCGAACTCATGGAAGAGCGTCTCTACATCCGACGAGGTGAGGAAGGCGGGAGCGCCCTTAGCGGGAGCCTCGAAGTTGCAGACGTTGTAGATGACAGGCTTCGTACCGAAGAGCGTGCTCTGCTGGACGAAGTTCGACATCCATGCCCCACCCGTCTTCGTTGGGCGACGGAAGTAGTCCGTATAGAAGAGGGCCATAGGGGTATTATCCTGGTCGAAGACCTCGTAGACCTGTACGCCATCAGCATAGACAGGGATATCAGGACGGGGCTTGAAGGTCAGACCGTAGAGTTGGTTGGCAGCGAAGAAGACCCCATTCTTCAGCACGCTATCCAGCACGAGATAGGGCTTGAGGTCGGCTTCGTTGAGGTCGTACTTAGCCTTCTTCAGGCGCTCGGCATAGTAGTCGAGGTCCCAAGCAGCGAGCTTGAAGTCCTTACCCTCAGTCTGCTGAGCGAAGGCTTCGAGTTCGGCGACATCGTCAGCGACCTTAGCACGAAGGGCAGGAGCCAGCTGGCTGATGAGGCGCTCTACGGCCTCGGGACGGCCAGCCATCTGGTCGCTCAGTGCCCAAGAGGCGAAGTTGGGCAGTCCGAGGAGCTTTGCCTTCTCGGCGCGCAGGGCTGCGATGCGGGTGATCGTAGGGTGCGTATTCGTGCTATCACCGCTCGAGCAGCGTGAGAGCGAAGCCTCGAGGACGCGACGACGGACATCACGATTGTTGAGGTCGACGAGGTAGCCTGGGCGTGACGTATTCGTCTGCTCCAGCAGGTACTTACCCTTGTGGCCTGCAGCGGTAGCCGCCTCAGCAGCACGGGCGATCGCTTCTTCGGAGAGGCCATCGAGCTCCTCGACCTTGTCGACGAGGACGGCTGCTTCCTTCGTGCCAGCGTTCACCTGATTCGTGAACTTCGTCTGCAGCACAGCGATCTCGCTATTGATCTTCTTCAGAGCTTCCTTGTCGGCAGCTGAGAGGAGTGCGCCCTCATGGACGAACTGATCATAGAGGACCTCCGTGAGGCGCAGGTCTTCGCCCTGGAGGCTGGAGCGCTGATCGTAGACGGCCTTGATACGAGCGAAGAGCTTCTCATTCAGCAGCAGTGCATCGTGATGGGCGGAGAGCATGGGCGTCGTCTCTTCGTCGATCTTCTGCAGCTCCTCGGTGCCGTCAGCACCTACGAGGGCAGAGAGGATAGAGGTAGCGCGTGCCAAGAGGCGACCGGACTTCTCATACGCAAGCACGGTGTTCTCAAAGGTCGGAGCAGCCGTATTGCTCGTGATGCTGTCGATCTCGGCGAGCTGGATACGGATCCCCTCCTCGATAGCGGGGACGAAGTGCGCTGGGCGGATCTTACTGAAGTCGGGAGCTTGGTAGTCAAGCGTGCTCTCGGTGAGGAGAGGGTTCTCCTTGGTCGAGCTGGTCTGGCAAGCAGTGAGCATAGCGAGGAGGCTCAGAGTGGCAATGAGTCGTTTCATAGGAGTGTGGGGAATTAGAAGGGGAGGTCGCTGGAGGAGCTACACCAGAGGCTGGGGCTCGCCGATCCAGGCGATAGCCTCATCGATCGTGTGGATCTGAGGGGCGTAGAGGAGGCGTCTGAGATCTTCGATAGTAGTCTTGACGCAGTAGTCCCCTGCGAGGCCTGCGACATCAATGCGACGGGCATTCATGAGGAGGTCGGGCACTGCGTCGTGGAAGGCACTGTAAGAATCCTTGTGGCGAGTCATTGCCTTGGGGATGAAGAGGACATTTTGCCCCTGACGCTTGCGCTCCATGATCGCATCAGCCAGAGGAGGATAGAGAGCAGCCCCCGTAGTATAGCGGACGCAGTGGATAGGCCATGGGCCACCAGAGACATCGAAACTACAGTGGTCAGCAGGATGCTGGTCCATAGTGACGACGATAGCGTCGTACTCGGCATAGTGCTCCTTGACGTAAGCGGTGAGGTAATCCATCGCTGGGATCGCGCCTTCGATGGCGAGGGAGCCGGTGATGAAGTCGTTCTGGGGATCTACGATCAGCAGGATGTTCATGATTAGAGGTAGTGGTGTGGTTTTTGGGGGTAAAGAGTGAGGGGGAAAGGGTAGCGCGAGGAAGGCGCCTGAGTGCCCCAAGGCTGGGCCTCTAAGAGAGGGCACTCAGACGGCTCCGCTACGCCGCATCTCGAGTCTTATCAGAGCTCGAGATCGAGGTCGAACTGCTCATGCCAAGGCAGGCCTTGCTTCATGAGCTGCTCCATGAAGGGATCTGGATCGAACTCCTCGACGTTGTACACGCCTGGGCGACGCCAGAGGCCCTTGAAGAACATCATCGCACCGATCGTGGCGGGTACACCCGTGGTGTAGCTCACGCCCTGAGCACCGGTCTCCTGATAGGCGGCCTGGTGGCTGCAGTTGTTCCATACGTAGTAGGTCTTCTCCTTGCCGTCCTTGATACCGCGGATACGGCAGCCGATGGACGTCTCACCCGTGTAGTTCTCACCGAGCTCACCGGGGTTAGGCAGGATCGCCTTGAGGAACTGGATGGGGACGATCTCGACGCCGTTGTAGAGGACGGGGTCGATACGTGTGATACCGATATTCTGCATGACGCGCAGGTGGGTCAGATACTCCTGCCCGAAGGTCATCCAGAAGCATGCACGGCGGATCGTGGGATAGTTCTTCACGAGCGACTCCAGCTCCTCGTGGTAGAGGAGGTAAGACTCACGTACCCCGATATTGGGATAGGTCAGGGGCTTGTGGATCTCCTGAGGCTCGGTCTCGCGCCACTGCCCATCCTCGTAGTACTTACCCTTCTGAGTGATCTCGCGGATGTTGATCTCGGGATTGAAGTTCGTGGCGAAGGCCTTGTGGTGGTCGCCGCCGTTGCAGTCTACGATATCGAGGTAGTGGATCTCATCGAAGTGGTGCTTGGCAGCATAGGCGGTGAAGACCCCAGTCACCCCTGGGTCGAAGCCACAGCCCAGGATAGCCGTCAGCCCAGCTTCTTCGAAGCGCTGCTTGTAGGCCCACTGCCAGCTGTACTCGAACTTAGCCTCGTCGAGCGGCTCATAGTTCGCCGTGTCGAGGTAGTTGACGCCTGCCTCGAGGCAAGCATCCATGATATGGAGGTCCTGATAGGGCAGAGCGACATTGATGACCAGCTCTGGCTTGAAGGACTTCATCAGAGCGACGAGCTCGGGGACGTTATCAGCGTCGACGGCTGCCGTCTGGATCTTGACATTGGTAATCTCGGAGGCAATCTTATCGCACTTACTCTTCGTGCGGCTGGCGAGCATAATCTCTGTGAATACGTCGCTATTCTGTGCCACCTTCTTGGCCACTACCGTACCGACACCGCCGGCACCGATAATGAGGACTCTTCCCATACGCTATTCTTAGTCTTCTTAGGCTAAAGGATAAATAATACGATTTCCGTCTACACCACTTAAGGTACAGATCTACACAAAGGTACAAAAAGTAGAGGTAAGCCCTTCGCTCCCCTCAAGAGAGTGCCTTGCATCCGCCCTCTTGAGCCTGCTTCCGAGAGTTCTACCTTCTATTTATTCTGCTAAGGCATCGCACGCCCAGCCCCCCGATATGCCCCTCCGACGTGACACGCACGCCCTTCGCCTTATCGCGAGTATTCCTCTTATTCAGCGGAGAGAAAAGCATCGTTCTCGTGAAGAAAAAAGCGCCTCCCCGTAGTGGTATTCTTCTATCTATGTACGTAGTCTTAAAGACCAGGCACGTCAGTCCAAATATCCACGTTCGTAGATATTAGAGCCACGTACGTAGTCCAAACTTATCTGCCACTCGTCCACAACTTTTATCCCTACGCGAAGCAACAACCTAATATAGGTCACTTCACAAAGCTATATAGGAATCGATTCAAAGCTATATAGCTTTCTTCGCCATCCTATATAGGTCGGTGGTGCGACCAATATAGGTTCACTCACTGACCTATATAGGTTCACACCACCCACTACTATTGGTTAGTATCCGCTCTGAGCAAAGTAGCTGGTGCTGAGGGGGTCTACTTATTCTATTCTTTTCCTAAATTTGCAGTACACACACGCCCCTTATGGGGGCGCACGCATGACAAATATCTTCCCGAATCAAGGGCCTTATGAAGAAGCACATCCCAGAGGCTACGCGCCTCCTTATCGTTGCCCTCCTCTTTGGTATTCGCCTGAGTGGAGCGGCTCAGCAGCCCACGACAGATAGTATCACGACCCCCGACAATGAGCTCGAGGGCGTCAGCGTCATCGGCTATCGCAAGATCAATACGGGCAATATCCACAAGCAGATCTTTGAGCTCGAGGCGAAGGGCGTGCCGAAGGGCGCCTCCGCCGACCGTGCTCTACGCTATGTGCCTGGACTCCTTATGGGGAGTGCGGGCTATAGCATCTTGGGTAGTGAGCAGGTCGCTCAGGTGCTGATAGATGGGGCGCCTGCCAGCCCCGAAGAGCTGGCAAGCCTCCCTGCGCAGTCGATCTGGCGCATCGAGGTCCTGCGGGGTGGCGTCGATGGCGACCGCATCAATATACGTAGGCTACGCAGTCTCACGCGGGAGTTCAAGGGACGCATTGACCTTGGGCTTAGTCAGCCCGCCCGCTACTCGGCGAGTGCCAACCTTACCCTACAGACCCCGACGACCGTGCTGACCTTCGTCCCCTCGGCGCTATGGAGTCGGCAGGAGATCTCCTCACAGCTCGACCGCAAGAGTGCGGGGGTGGCACACGGCTGGCATCATCAGACGACGACTAAGACCAAGCAGGCAAGCTCGCTTCTGCGCTTTGACTTCTTCCCCAGCAAGCACTGGGATAATACGCTCGTCGCGATGTATTCGCGCAATGGACATGATGGCTTCAGCGAGTCCACCCAAGATGCCCTTCCCTCCCAGCGGCTGGATGAGACGGGCTATATGCAGGTCTTGCAGGGGCATCTGGCGAGCCGCTATAAGTGGGGTGAGAGCTTCCTGCGTCTGCGTGGGCATCTGGCGAGTGAGTGGGACCGCCAAGAGCTGAGCCTCCAGACTGCCACGCACGAGGCGGAGAATATCTATCGGAGCCTCACGGGAGACCTGACCTATCAGACGAAGCTCGAGGGGCGTGCGGGTCGGCATAAGCTGAATACCAGCTACGCCCTGACGCACCGTGAGACCCGCTCGAGCTATAGCCCCCAGCGCTATAAGAGCCTGATCCATGCCCTCAAGCTGGGCGATGAGGTCAGCTGGGGCGAGCAATGGGGTGGGGATTTCCTGCTGGATATGCAGTACGATGAGCAGCGCCTCTCCACACTGACGCGCCATGCTTGGTACTTCCTTCCCTACGCCAGCCTCTATTATAGTGGAGCGCGTGATGCCGTCGAGCTGAGCTATGACCTCAGCGTCTCTCGCCCCACGGGGGAGATCGTAGACCCCACACGCTACTATACCTCCGACACCGAATACACCGAGGGGAATGCGAGCATCGCCAATGAGCGCACCCATACGCTCGCACTCCGCTACCAGCGTCAGGTCAAGCAGACCTTCCTCTCGACGGCCTTCACCTACACTCGCACGCTGGACGCTATCGGGCGTATCCATGCGCTTGCTGATCCTCAGCTGGAGACTTGGGCGAACGTAGGGCGGAGCACCGCCTACGCCCTCTCACTGGGTGTGAATAGCTCCTTCTTCGAGCATAAGATGAATCTGAACCTCGGGACGGCCCTCGGCTATGTCACGAAGGAGATAGCACCCGAGCATCGCCTCACCGCCCTGAGTGCTGGCGGGAGTGGGCTCTTCTATCGGGGTACGCTCAACCTCAGCTACACGACGAGCCGAGACTGGACGTACACCATCTATGCGCAGTGGTCGGGTAGGGAGCTGACCTTCTCCTACCAGCGTGATCACCTGCCCTACGTGTACTTTGAGGTGAACAAGAGCTTCCTCGACGACCGACTCTCCCTCACGCTCTCCCTCCTCAATCCCTGGGGGACGATGCGCACCGATACCCGCTACTTCTTCCGTGATGTCACGCAGACCCGCTGGGTGACGAATAATCATAGTAGCGGCGTGCGTCTGGGGCTGACTTATAGCTTCGGGAAGCACTTCCGTACCCGACAGGGCAACGAGACCATTGAGCAGACCGACCGTAAGGGGAAGTAAACCCGCAAACTCCCTCACGAAGCGATCCCGTGAACTGTCGGAGGTGGTGGGAGTGACGAGGTATATACCTTGAGTAAAAAGCCCCACGTTATTAAGGTGAATGCACCCAACACCTGAAGCTCGGAAGGGCAGAAAGTAGGTCGGGGACTGCACAGATACTGCGCGCTTGTGCAGTGTTGGCGTTTGTATCTATTTGGTTATCTTTGCATTTGTCGCATGGTGTATGCTTTGCATCCGTGCACACCGACGGGAGGTGCGCTCCCGCCAGGTATTATCATTAATGTAGTATCAAAAGCTGGTATGACAAGAAAAAGAATGCGACTGTTATGCGCATCTCTGTGTCTGGCTGCCACGACACTCCCTGCCTGGGCGGCAACGCCCCCCTCAGGGAAGGCCCAGACACCAAAGAAGGAGACACGCACGACAGCCGGTCAGCAGGCAAGCACCACTGGTGAACACCTGCTCCTGGCCGACCGACTCGAGATCAAGAATCGTCTCTCCAAGGAGAAGCAGCGTCGCGAGGCTGATCTGAAAGCTAAAAAGCAAAACGAAGATCTCGAGGCACCGGCCTCTGAGCTCTACGGCGAAGAGTCCTGGGGAAGTCACGTAAACCCCTTCGCAGGTATGTCGGTCAATATCCCCGACCGCCAAGACATCGACCTGCAGGAGTTCGTGATGCCCATCGCCACCCGCCAAGTCACCTCGAACTACGGCTATCGCCATAGCTTCGGGCGTATGCACTACGGGACGGACCTCAAGCTGAGCCACGGGGATACGATACGTGCAGCCTTCTCTGGGAAGGTGCGTATCAAGTCCTACGAAGGTGGAGGCTACGGCAACTACGTCGTCATCCGCCACCCCAATGGTCTGGAGACGGTCTACGGTCACATGAGCCGCTCCATCGTCCGCGAAGGGACGGTCGTCCGCGCTGGTGACCCCATCGGTCTCGGCGGTAGCACGGGCCGCTCTACTGGGCCCCACCTCCACTTCGAAGCACGCTTCATGGGTATCCCCATCGACCCATCGGATCTCTTCGACTTCCAGGCAGGTGTCCCACGCTACGACATCTTCGCCTTCGTCAAGGGAGCCTATCGCACGCCCCGCTCTTTCGCAGTAGCTAAGGCAGCTGCCAAGCCTAAAAAGAGTGGCGAGGCGAACGAAGAGCAGTTCAAGACGCACCGCATCAAGAAGGGCGAGACCGTCCGCGCTATCGCAGCTCAGTATGGCGTCTCGGTAAGCAAGCTCTGCCGCACCAACGGCATCTCTGCCCGCGCCAAGCTCTCCACAGGGCGTACCCTCCGCATCCCGAGCTAAAGCCTACCGCACCGTCGTAAGCTATGCTCGCCGACACACTACAAGGCCTCACCGCTTAGAGCCCCCGGCTCTGGGCAGTGAGGCCTTGCCTTTTTCCGTATCTTTGCTCATAGGAATGGGGCTCCGTGCCCCAGCTCCCTCTGCTTCAATCTCCTCAGGATCACATCCCTCTTACGACAATATTTATAGTCTCCGAATGATTACTCTCTTTAGGAAGCACAGCTCCCCCGTGCTTTATGTCGTGGAGAGCACGGCGCCCTTGGCTGCCGAAGCCCTCGATCGCCTCACCTGGCTCTTTGGTGAGGCTACCTTGCTTGATACCCCCGCCCTCAAGGGCTTCTTCGTCGGGACGCGCCGCGAGCTCGTCACGCCCTGGAGCACCAATGCGGTGGAGATCGTGCGCAATATGAACATCCCCACGGTCACGCGTATCGAGGAGTTCAGCGAGGTCTCGGGGCCCGATGCGTCCTTTGACCCGATGCTGCAGGCCCTCTATGAGGGGATCGATGCTACGGTCTTCGACACGCACATCACGGCAGCGCCTATCGAGCATATCACGGACGTGCGCGCCTACAATGACGCCCACGGTCTGGCTCTCAGCGATGAGGAGATCTCCTACCTCGAGGGGCTCAGCGAGCGTCTCGGACGTCCGCTCACCGACAGCGAGCTCTTCGGCTTCTCGCAGGTCAATAGCGAGCACTGCCGTCACAAGATCTTCGGTGGTACCTTCGTCCTCGACGGGGAGGAAGAAGAGCGTAGCCTCTTCTCGATGATCAAGGATACGAGCGCCGCGAACCCGAATCACTTAGTCTCGGCTTATAAGGACAACGTGGCCTTCATCGATGGCCCCAGCGACCTCGAGCAGTTCGCTCCCGCCACGGGGGATAAGCCCGACTTCTTCGTCCGTAAGTCCATCGACAGCGTGCTGAGCCTCAAGGCTGAGACGCACAACTTCCCCACGACCGTCGAGCCCTTCAACGGCGCTGCTACCGGTACCGGTGGTGAGATCCGTGACCGTATGGCTGGTGGTCGTGCCAGCGTGCCTTTGGCTGGGACGGCCGTCTACATGACGAGCTACCCCCGCACGGCTGCTGATCGCCCTTGGGAGCAGCACAGCGCTGCCCGCCCTTGGCTCTACCAGACGCCCCGTCAGATCCTGACGAAGGCATCCAATGGTGCGAGCGACTTCGGGAATAAGTTCGGTCAGCCGCTCATCTGTGGCTCGGTGCTGACCTTCGAGCATGAAGGCAAGACTGGCGAACCTACCTACGGCTTCGACAAGGTCATCATGCTCGCTGGTGGTGTCGGCTACGCCCGCCGCAGCGATGCACAGAAGGGCACTCCTGAGCCTGGCGAAGAGGTCGTCCTGCTCGGTGGTGACAACTACCGTATCGGTATGGGTGGTGGTGCCGTCAGCTCTGTGAACACGGGGCAGTATGCCGGTGCTATCGAGCTCAATGCCGTACAGCGCTCCAACCCCGAGATGCAGAAGCGTGTCGAGAACGTCATCCGCACGCTCTCGGAGAGTGAAGACAATCCCATCATCTCCATCCACGACCACGGGGCAGGGGGGCACCTGAACTGCCTCTCCGAGCTCGTCGAGACGACGGGTGGACACTTCGATCTCAGCGCCTTCCCCATCGGTGATGAGACCCTTTCGTCGAAGGAAATCATCGGCAACGAGAGCCAGGAGCGTATGGGCCTTCTGGTCAAGGGCGACGCCGTAGAGCGCATCGCCCGTATCGCCGAGCGTGAGCGTGCTCCGATGTACGTCGTCGGTCGCACCACGGACGATATGCACCTGACCTTCGAAGAGGCAGGAGGTGACAAGCCCATTGACCTGGCGCTATCGGATATGTTCGGTTCGGCGCCCAAGACCTACATGGTCGACAAGCATATCGACAAGACTTATCCCGCCCTCAGCTATGACGCTGCTCGCGTCGAGCACTACCTCGATGAGGTGCTGCAGCAGGAGGGGGTCGCTTGTAAGGACTGGCTGACGAACAAGGTCGACCGCTCCGTCACGGGCCGTGTGGCTCGCCAGCAGTGTCAGGGTGAGATCCAGCTGCCCTTGAGCGACTGCGGTGCTATGGCAGTTGACTTCCGTGGCCGTGCTGGTATCGCTACCTCTATCGGTCACGCTCCCGTAGCAGCGCTGGTAGACCCCGTCGCTGGTAGCCAGCTCGCCATCGCTGAGGCACTGACGAATATCGTCTTTGCGCCCCTTACCTACGGCCTCGAGGGTGTTTCCCTCAGCGCCAACTGGATGTGGCCCTGCCGCAATGAGGGCGAAGATGCTCGTCTCTACGACGCCGTAGAGGCTGCTTCGGACCTCGCGATCTCGCTCGGCATCAATATCCCCACGGGTAAGGACTCGCTCTCCATGACGCAGAAGTACCCTAACGGGGAGAAGGTCCTGAGCCCAGGCACCGTCATTATCAGCGCTATCGGTGAGGTCTCTGATGTGAAGAAGATCCTCTCACCTGTGCTCGTCGCGAACCCCGCATACCCTGTCTATCATATCGACTTCAGCTTCTCTCCGCTGGCGCTCGGTGGCTCAGCCTTCGCGCAGGCCCTCGGTCAGCTCGGTGACGAGACGCCCCGCATCGAGGAGCCTGAGTACTTCCGCGAAGCCTTCACCGCTGTGCAGGAGCTCATCCAGCGCGGTGTGCTGACGGCTGGTCACGATATCTCGGGCGGTGGTCTCATCACGGCGCTGCTGGAGATGTGCTTCCCCTCTACAAAGGGTGGGCTGTCGGTCGACCTCACGGCCTTCCCTGAGGACGATATCGTCAAGCTCCTCTTTGCCGAGAACCCAGGTGTGCTCGTGCAGACCTCGCATCCCGAAGTCCTCGAAGAGGTACTGCGTGATGCCAGCATCGGCTTCGCTCGCATCGCTACTCCTACGACTGACGGGCGCACGCTCTCGGTAAGCTACGGCAAGAAGTCCACGCTCACGCTCGACATCGATGCCAAGCGCGACCTCTGGTACCGCTCCTCTTACCTGATGGACAAGTATCAGAGCGGCGAAGAGCTGGCTAAGGCTCGCTACGAAGGCTATAAGAATCAGCCCCTCCGCCTCACGGCTCCTAAGGGCTTCACGGGTAAGCTCGCTGACCTCGGTCTCGATCCCGAACGCACAGCGAAGGCGCCTGTACGTGCTGCCATCCTCCGTGACAAGGGGACGAATGGTGAGCGTGAGATGGCTTATGCCCTCTATCTCGCTGGCTTCGATGTCAAGGACGTGCATCTGACCGACCTCATCTCGGGTCGTGAGACGCTCGATGATGTACAGCTCATCGTCTTCTGCGGTGGCTTCTCGAACTCAGACGTCCTTGGCTCGGCTAAGGGCTGGGCAGCTGGTATCCTCTTCAACGAGCAGGCGAAGGCTACGCTTGACCGCTTCTACGCTCGCCCCGATACGCTGAGCCTCGGTATCTGTAATGGCTGTCAGCTGATGGCCGAGCTGGAGCTCCTCTATCCTGAGCACGAGCTGAAGCATAAGATGGTGCACAACGACTCGCACAAGTTCGAGAGCGCGTTCGTCAGCCTCACGATCCCCGAGAACCACTCGGTGATGCTCCGTGATCTGGCTGGTGCGTCACTCGGTGTGTGGGTAGCTCACGGCGAAGGGAAGTTCGACCTCCCCTACGACAGCGACCGCTACCACGTCATCGCACGCTACGCCTATGATGCGTACCCCGCGAACCCCAACGGCTCGCCTGACGCTATCGCTGGGCTGTGCAGCGCTGATGGCCGTCATCTGGCTCTCATGCCTCACCCCGAGCGTACGATCTTCCCCTGGCAGTGCGCTTACTACCCCGAGGCCGACCGCCGTGAGCACGAGGTGACTCCATGGATGAAGGCCTTCCGCAATGCCTACGACTGGTGCTGTGAGCACAGCCGTTAGGCTACGGTAGCTACCAAAAGATCGAGCCCCGATCTCCCATGTGGGAGGTCGGGGCTCGGTCGTTTAGCGGGACTCGCTCGGCCTTAGAGCGTGTAGTCGAGGCCGATGGAGAAGATCTGATTCTTGCGGGTGTAGACCTCGCTACCAGGGAGTGCGATGCCGAGGGCAGGCTGAGCAGTGTAGGTGCTGACGGCCTTCTTGTGATCGCCGTAGCTGGAGATCATATAGGCGAGGTTCAGCTGGGCTTCCTTCGTGAGGTGCAGGCCGACGCCGAGACCGTAGGACGTGGAGCTCATGTCGAAGTGGATGTTGCTCTGATAAGCATCGCTCACCCCCTTGCGCGTGATCTGCACACCACCGCTGACGTCGAGCCAGTCGAGGGCGTTCCATTCGACACCGAAGAGGTATTCGTTCGTGTTGCCCTTGAGGGTCTTCTGCTTGTCACCAGCCATATTTGCAGACTTCTCGAAGAAGTGATTGTAGCTGACTGCAGCCGTCAGCGTGGGGAGGATGCGGTACGAAAGCCCTACACCGAGGACGGCGGGCAGGTCGTTGGCGACCTTAGCACCGTCGGCGAACTGCTCCATGCCGGAGTCATTGGCCTCAGTCGTGTTCTTCACGCGGATAGCGGTGCGGAACTCATAGCGTGCCCCTACGTTCAGCCCTTCGTAGTTGAAGTTTAGACCAATGATCGGCGCAAAGCCCATGCCCGTCTGCTTGACCTCGATCTGCTTGTCCTTTGTCCCTTCGGCGAAGCGCTTGGGCAGCCCGAGTACCGTCTGTACCGAGGCCTGGGCGGCTGCGGGCAGACTCCCGAGGAGTGGCTGCAGCGCAGGTAGGCGCGACTGCAGACCCTGATCTACGAGGGCAAAGTAAGCAGGAGCGGGGACGTACTCGCCAGCCGTGCCGGGCTTATTGACCTGGATGCTGCCGATGTGCCCCGAGTAGGTATTGTAGGCGTAGCTGATGCGTGCGCCGAGGTGGGCGGAGAGGTAGTCGGTGAGCTTGTAGCTCGCCCCGAGCTGAAGCCCGAGGGTGTACTGCAGGCCCTCCAGCTGGCTATCGAGGCGGTACTGATTGACGCCCGTCAGCGGGGCGAGCATCGTGGGGAGCTGCTGGCGCACAGCCGCGGGGATGAGCTGCGCCAGAGCGGGGTTGGAGAGCAAGCCCGTCAGTGCCTGCGTCGTAGCGGGGATGGCCGCTACCTGCCCCTCGAAGACGGGGAGGCCCTGGCCAAAGCTCGCCTTACCGCCGCCACCGAAGACGCCGACTACGGCCGAGAAGGCCCAGTTGCCCTTCTTGTAGGTTCCCATGAGGGTGGGGAGGATGGGGGCGGTAGCCTTGCCCTCGAAGTGCTTGGTTTGCTGCCCCCCGTTGTAGGCGAAGGGGGCGAAGGTCGCCTCGATGTCGCGCTGCTGGAGCACGGTCTGGCTGTTGAGGCTGAAGCGCCAGCCGTCGGGCGTGAAGACCAGCCCTGCGGGGTTATAGTAGGTAGCGTCGATAGCAGTGGAGGCATTGCGCGCTAGGCTACGGAGGTAGCGTGCGTGCAGGCTGGTGTTGTTCAGCAGACCTCCTGCCTCGGCCGAGGAGAGGCTAAGCAGGGACAGCAGTCCCAGCGCTAGGGTTCGTTTCATCGAGATTCTTGTCGTATATCATATTGCTGCTAGCTGGGCTAGCGCCTGGAGGCCAATCCCCCGAGGCGCTGCAAAGATAAGCTAAATGCTGCACACTATTTGAGAGAGTGTGCTGTATTATCCCTCGTGCTCCTCTAGATTAGCAAGTCGTGCTTGCGAATTGGCCTCCCTTGC
>ERZ773056.472-NODE-472-length-21289-cov-13.467976_pt1 | contig 21289 bp, 15 predicted proteins | sample MGYA00580857_ERZ773056 | MGnify/ENA primary metagenome ERZ773056 (study PRJEB29015, sample SAMEA2737996) | human oral metagenome | biome: human oral; feature: human-associated habitat; material: dental | place: China | collected 2114 ... | reverse complement strand
ACTCCCGCAAACGCCAAAGCAAATGCCGGGAGACTTGCGGGAGTACCCGCAAACGTCAAAGCAAATGTCGGGAGACCTGCGGGACTCCCCGCAAACGCCCAAAAGTTCTTCGAGGTACTTGCAACAGTGTTGCAAGCATTTCCAAAAACGTTTTGGTCGGGCTTCCGTAGAAACTCTTTGCTGGCACTATTCTTACACCGAACTCACGTTGTACAGCGTTTTTTGCGCCATACCTGCCCTGTAAAAACGACAACTCCCGGTGAGAACTGAGAGCCTCACCGGGAGTATATCAAATGACAACGTTAGAGCGGAGAAATTATCCGCAGTGGAAATACTTCTTCACCAGCGCCAGCATTTCCTCGGTCTTACCTTCGAGATCGGCACGGAGTGTCTTGTCCTTGTAGCTACGCAGATTGGCCAAGATGCCGTCGATCATGCCCGGGCTGAACACGTCGTGTGCCTCGAACACTTTACGCTGCTTCTCGAGGCAGTCGGCTGATGCTTCGCAGCTGTCGGGCAGCTGGGCGAGCGATTTCAGCTTCTCCTCGTTCTCCTTCTTGTGGATGTTTACGCTGACGTACGTCTTTTCGGCGATCTCCAGCGCATTGGGGATCTCGAAGCCGTGGCGACATGCTACGGCCAGACCGGCCAACAGCAGGTACAACTCGGCCGATCCGTCCGGCGAGCGCATCTCCACGGTCTGCTTCTGTGCCGTGTCGAAGTGGCTCTCTTTCTCCAGCGGGTTGGCCAGAACGCACATGTCGGTCTTGGCAGACCATCCCAGCGGAACGCGTACGAGCACCGAGCGGTTGCGGTCGCCCCAGCATACGTTCGTCGGAGCCTCCTGATGCGGCACGAGACGGAAGTACGATGTCGGGTTCGTGTTGCCGAAAGCTGTAATTGCCGGAGCCAGCTCCATCATACCGGCGATGGCCTTGCGAGCCGTCTCAGAGAGTTCGCCGTTGGTGAGCATCTGGTTCTTGCCGTCCTTGGTGAAGCGCATGTGTACGTGGAGACCCGATCCAGCCTTGCCAGCAGTGATCTTCGGTGCGAAGGTCACGTTGTAGCCATACTGGTAGCCGAGGTTGCGGATCACCCACTTAGCGATCATCAGCTGATCGGCAGCCTCTTCGGCATCAACGGGGAGGAACTCGATCTCGTTCTGCTCGTAGATATAGCCGTTGAGCGTGAAGTTACCCACCTCAGAGTGACCGTATTTGATCTGTCCGCCGGTCTGTGCGATGTACGACATGCACTCGGTGCGGAAGTCGTTGAATTTGGCGTAGGGGCCAGACTCGTGGTAGCCCTTCTGATCCGTAGCCTCGAAGTCCTTATAGTCTTCCTGCGGAACGATAACGTAGTATTCCAGCTCGCCCATGGCTTGGAACTTCATGCCCGTGACGTCTGTGAAAGCCTTGCAAGCCTTGTGGAGTGTGTACTCGGGTGCGCTCTCGAGCGGCTGTCCGTCCTTGTTGAAGTAAGAGCAGAGCATGGAGAGGGTCGGGATTTCAGCGAATGGGTCGACGAAGGCGGTACGAAAACGCGGAATAGCGTAGAGGTCGCTACTGCCGGCGCCGATAAAGGAGAAGAGACTCGAACCGTCGACGCGCTCGCCGCAGGTCAGGATCGTATCCAGATACTCCTCGTTCGTGATGATGAAATTGAGTGTTTTCAGTCGACCATCTCCCGCAGGATACATGAAGTTGACCATCTTGATATCGTTCTGACGGATGAACGAGATGATGTCGGCCTTGGTAAATTCAGAAGCAGGCTTCTGCAAAAACGCAACCAAGCGGTTGGCGTTCATTGATAACTCTTGTGGGTTCATAAGCAAGTTCTTTACTCTGATTATTTGCTGATTATTTTGTTCAAACGCCGGCAAAAGTAGAAGAAAAAGGATCCGTGCAAGGGGCTTTGATGGGATTGCGGAGGATTTCACTTTCAGGCATTTCGGCGTGTGACTTACGATTCGTAACCGCTTTCTTGATTTGCTCTTGAAAAACGGTCTTTTTGCCCCGTTTAGAACGGTGAAAAGCCGTCGACTTTACTCTTTGCCTTACGAATCGTAATCGCTCTAAATTGACACGGAAGGAATGGAGGTGAGGGGGCGGATATACAGCCCGCAACCGGCCTTGTCGACTGTCCTATTATCCGGCTGAGGAGTAGGTGTACAAGAAAGCCTCTCAAACACGCCGCGAAACGTATTTAAGAGGCTTCCTCTTGTTGTCGGGGTAGCGGGATTCGAACCCACGACCCCCTGCTCCCAAAGCAGGTGCGCTAACCGGACTGCGCTACACCCCGTTCAATGGCTCTTTTTCGCCATTGCGGCGGCAAAAGTAAAAACGCAGACCTTACTACCAAACGTGAGCCCAACGAAAGGTGTATCTCCTGACGTCGGGCTCACGGTGCATGCTACCGCTCCTACTTGTCCTTTAGGATCAGTGTGCGGTAGGCGTTGTCCTGCCAAAGGAGGATCAGCGCACGGAGGTCGGCGTAGGCTTCGGGTGAGATGACGGGGTGCGTCAGCTCGATTTCGCGGTGTACAGTGACCTTGTTTCCGTCGCGCTGCAGGCTGAGGCTGATCTTGCCGGCGGCACCGCTCCATTCCTTGCGGAAGGGGAGTGTCTTTAGCTCGCGACCGCCGAGATCGATCGTGTAATCGCACGTCTCGGTGAGGGCGTAGGGCAGCTCGTAGGGCTGTGTGCGGGTGCTGCCGAGCGTCAGGCGCCAGGCGTCGAGGCCTTGGTGGCGTGGGGCGGGGAGGGCGTAGACGGTGTAGCCGGCCGAGGATTGCAGCGGTGTCTTGCCGGTGAAGTCGGGCTTGGCTGCGGGATCCTCGCTGTCGGTGACGGTGCCCTCGACGGTCGCCTCGTCTTTGCCGAGGGTGATCTGTGCGCTGCATGTGAGGCGGGCGGCGCGCTTGACGATCTGTACCATGTTGACGCCGTCGTCGCCTGTGAGCCAGAATTGATCGCGGGTGGCACGTAGGGCGGGATCGGGGGCGTCCATGCGGACGGGCGAGAGGAAGCGGCCGCCGGTGCGTACGCGGATGTCGGTCAGGGCGCCGACGGCGATAGGCATGGCGTGGATGGGGAAGGCGGCGAGGATCTGTGCGTCGAGGTTGGCGGCGAGCAGCATGGAGGCCATCAGGGCGGCCTTCTCAGCGGGTGTACCGTAGGCCGAAGAGAGGACAACGGACGGCTCGCGGATGTCGGCCGAGAGAAGCACGGGCAGGTTGACCGTGGAGATGTTGTTCACCACGAAGCGCTGGATGGCGTTGGCGCGATCGACGGGCGACGTGATGCCTTGCAGCAGCTTATCGACGAGCCGGGCACAGTCCGCGGGGCGCACCTTCATGGCCGAGAGCCACGCGATGCCGTTCTCTCCGCCGGCGTTGGAGGCGAAGAGCATCGGCACGGCCTCGAAGGCACGGTGCGATTCGAGGGGGATGGCCGGCAGGTTGCGGAACTGCCATGTGTAGGTGGTCATGCCGTTTTCGGTGTGCGTAGTCGGCTCTTTGGAGTCGACGCCAGAGATGCCGCAGGTCAGCTTCTCGTCGGCGGGCATGGTGATCGAGACCTCACACTCCGTCACGGGCGCATGCTCCTCGAGAGTCTCGGCGACGTCGAGGAAGGGGTAGTAACCCACGCCCGTGGTGAGGGTGTAATCCAGATAGATCGTGGCGCCGATCTCGAGGCCGGTGTGGGTGATGACCATTTCGGTGAGGTGGTTGTAGGCCGGGGCGTCGACGGCGAAGGCGGGCAGGACTTCGTTGAAGGCGTTGTCTGGCGCTTTGACGATGGTGCCGTCGGCCTGACGGGTGTAGCATTCGTTGATTCGGAGCGTTTGAAACTCCTTGTTGTAGATGATGAACGTTTCGCCGTAGAGCTGATTGAAAGCCATGTGGGTGTTCAGCTTCACCTCCTTGCGGTAGCGATAGGTCATGCTGCCGTCGGAGTTCCAGGTGTATTGCTTGATGAGCTTATTAAAGACGGCCTCGGGCTGTGCCTGGAGGGCGAGGGCGGCCAGGAGGCCGATCAGGATTGCGATGTATTTCTTCATGTCGATATCCATTTATTTGTTCCAGTGAGATGCTTATTTCTTCTCCAGTACGAGCCATTCGTCGGCCAGGTCTTTATGGGCCTTGACGGCCTTGCGGAAGCCGGGCCAGTCGGCGGCGTCATAGACGCGCTTGCGGAGGGTGAGCTCGTGGCGGATGTTGACCTTGTTGCCGCGCTGAGAGAGCGAGCCGATGAAGTCGGCTGCGTCGCTCTTGAGGCGCTCGTCGACGGGCGACTGGCGGAGGGTGTAGCCCGCGGGGATGGTCATCGTTTCCTTCAGCTCGACGAGGCGTGAGCAGGCGTCCTTGAAGCCATAGCGACGCGTCGGGCGATCGGTGTCGATGTTCGTATAGGTGCGGACGGAGGGGTAGAGGCGGGCGCAGATGGGGCGGACGAGCAGGACGCCGTCGCCCGTGAGGGCATAGTCCGGGATCTCGAACTTCATGGTGATGCGGATCGGGCCGGCCTGATAGTCGCGCGGATCGCGGCCATAGTCGACGCTCAGCATGCGGGCGCCAGGCGAGACGCGCAGCAGCTCGCTCTCCATGGCGTTGCGCCAGTTGGCCATGAGGCCGCGGATGAGTGGCCACCGCAGACGGGCGTCGGACTGCCCTTCGGCCGTGACGGTGAACTCGCCGCGGAGCGTACCCTTGGCGTCGAGCGCGGTGTTAGCCGAGAGACGGAAATAGTGATCCTCGGGGGGCGAGAGGGGCGTCTGGAGCAGGTCGGAGCCTTCGGGCAGGCCGGGCAGGTAGTGCTGCTGCTGTTCGGCGCTGGACCAGAGCTCGCGCTGGAAGGGCACCCACGTCGGGTCGAGCGGCATGTATTGGCCGTTGGAGAGCTTGACGACCGTCACGCAGTGGTTGAAGTGGTCGGCGGGGATCGACTCGATGCGTGAGCCGGCCATCGTCATCGCCGGATAGGCCTCGAAGCCGGCCATACGGAGCATGGAGATGAGCAGCGCGGCCTTGTCTTTGCAGACGCCGCAGCGGTCGGTGAAGTTCATCTTCGTGGCGTGGAGCGTGTAGCCCTCGCCCTTGCCCATGGAGATGCCGGAGTAGCGCATGTTGTCGGCCACCCAGTGGGTGAGCACGGCGATCTTCTCCATCTCGGTCCGCTTGCCGCGGAGCAGCTCGTCGACCTTCTTCTTCGTCTCCGGGTCGGCCCCGAAGCTGTTGTAGTCCTCGTTCACCTTGTGGAACCAAAGCGATTTCTCTTTCCACTCCGGGGTGGACGACATCATCAGCTTCGGCGCCACGTCGTAGAGGTCGACCATGTTCGGCTCCTTCGGGAAGGGCTTGACGTCGGCCACGGCGAACGTCATCAGGCGGCGCTTGCCCTGCAGGCGCATGGACGACTGGCACTGGCCTTGATAGAACTCATACTGCACCTCCTTGTCAGCGGGCATGTCGACGGTGTAGACTTTGCGCACGGTCGGGGTCGTGACCCAGAAGGGGACAATGTCGTAGAACTGTCCGCGCATCGGGGGCACGAAGCGCTCCTCGTCGTCCGCGCCGGCCGAGAGCAGGGCGTAGGTGAAGCCCTTCTTGTCGATCTCATAGTCGACGATGTCGCCCGAGTCGAGGGCGCCGATCTCGAGCATGATCTGCCGCGCGCCCCAATAGATCATGCGGGCGGGGGCGGCGTAGTCGACGGCCTTCGTGACGTCCACTTCGCGCTTCGTGCCGTCGGCCTTGTAGACGGTGGCGCGTGAGAAGCGGGCGAAGGCGGTGAGGGGGTCGTAGTCGTACTTGACGACTCGGTAACGGAGCGCCGCGGGCACGCTTCGCACCTCCACCACCTCACGGATGGTGAAGCTGCCGGAGCCGTTTTCGGCCACCACCACGCCGGTGCTGTCGAGGAGCACCAGGGCTTCTTCTTTGACCAGGTCGGCCGCGCCGTCAGCGTGTTGCTTGAGGGGCAGCCAACTCTGCGCTGCGATTGGCGCGGCGAGCGCCATCGTCAGCATTGTGCTGAGTAGTTTGTTGTTCTTCATATACGTTGAATATCTGAGTATGCGGCAAATGTAAGGCGGCATCAGGGATGGGCGGCGAATTTTGCCGGGGGCGTCTGCGGACGCCGGCGAATTAAGCCGGGTACATGTAAGCCGAATAATTGTACCGGGGGTAGGGGCGAATTGCATTCGGCCCCTGCGGGGGCAGCGAATTTTGCCGGGTATATGTAGGGGGGGAGAGGCGGGTAGCCGAATCTTTCTACTTTCGCCGGCGCTGCCGCGGGCACCTCAATCAGATTCTGATTCGCGAGTCCTGACAGGAAATAACCCTCAATCAGATTCTGATTCGTGAGTCCTGACAGGAAATAACTCTCGACCAGATTCTGATTCGCGAGTCCTGACAGGAAATAACCCTCGACCAGATTCTGATTCGTGAGTCCTGACAGGAAATAAGCCTCGACCAGATTCTGATTCGTGAGTCCTGACAGGAAATAAGCCTCAATCAGATTCTGATTCGTAAGTCCTGGCAGGAAATAAGCCTCAATCAGATTCTGATTCGTGAGTCCTGGGGCAAAAGGGTTCCTAATCAGATTCTGATTCGTGAGTCCTGAGGCAAAAGGGTTCCTAATCAGATACGGATTGACATGAGAATTGAGATAAACAATAGAGATAACCCCTATTCATTCATTGATTAAAAACAGAAATACATGGAACTATTCAAGGCCATTAAAAGTATCTATCTCCGCTACCCGCTGGGGATGCATGTGGACGTACAGGATGTGCTGTATGGACTGATCCAGCCGATCGCCCCCGAGAAAATCCTTTTGGATGCCACCTATGTCCCCAACTGGAAGATCAATCTTGACAAGGAGCGGGAGGTCGTGCGCGAGACAAAGTCGTCCGAAGAGAGTCTCGCAATCTCTGAAAAGGATAAGAAACGTGACGAGATCATCTCCTCGCTCTTCCAAGAAATCCGGCTGGCCGATAAGTCGCTCATTGAAGATCGTAAGGCAGCCGGCCATCGGCTCCGCCTCGTAGTCGACACCTACAAGGGCTTACAGAACGAGAATATGTTTGAAGAGACCGGACACGTCTCCGGCCTGCTGAACGATTTCGACAAGCCGGCCGCCGTGGCCGATCTGACAGCCCTCGGACTCAAACCGCTGGTAGAAAAGCTGCGCACGATCAATGGCGAGTTTATAGCCTTGCGAGAGTCGCGCTTCAAGTCCAAAGCCTCTGTCAACCTGCCCACCGGGTCCAGCCTTCGCATCAAGAATGACAACACGGTGAACGAAATCTTCCGTCACATCGAGGCCGCTTACCTCTCCACGACCTCTGCCGACGACCGCAAAATGATCAGCGAACTGATCGACCGAATCAACCAAGTGCTCAGTGATGTCAACACGGCATACAACCAGAGCCTGGCCCAAAAGCGAGCCGCCGCGGACAAGAAGCCCAAGGACCCCAAGACTCCGAAAGAGCCTAAGCAGCCCAAAGAGCCCAAAACTCCGGAGAAGCCGAAGGATCCGAAGCAGCCGGAGAAGCCCGGTGGTGGTTCGGGTGAGCAGCCGAAGAAGCCGGACGAGAAGCCGAAGGATCCGAAGAAACCCGACGACGGCAACCCCGACATCAAGCTGCCGGAGGAATAACGCTATGGCTCACTAAGAATAGCCGGATACAGATGCCCGCCCTCTCCCCACCCGTGTCCGGCATTCTTTTTTTCACCCGAAACCTCATTCCCCATATTTCAAATGAGAAAATACATTCATCCCCTGGCCGCCTGCTCCTCTTTGCAGGCGCCTCATCATTCACTCTTCAAGCACAAGGCACAATGAATACAAACAAAACGGCAAGTTCTCCTCTCGATGAGGCTTTGTCACTGACTTCAGAATGGGACAAAGTGTTCCCTCAAAGCGACCGTGTGGAGCACTGCAAGGTGACTTTCCACAACCATTTTGGCCTCACCCTGGCCGCCGATCTCTACCTTCCCAAAGGCGCTACGGGCAAGCTGCCCGCCATCGCCGTCTGCGGACTTTTCGGCGGCGTCAAGGAGCAGTCCAGCGGACTTTACGCACAGACACTTGCCGAGCGCGGCTTCATCACGCTGGCCTTCGACCCCTCCTTTACGGGTGAGAGCGGCGGCCATCCGCGCGACGTCTTCTCGCTCGACATCAACACGGAAGACTTCCAAGCCTCCGTCGACTACCTCTGCAACCTCGACGGCGTCGACCCCGTACGCGTCGGTATCCTCGGCATCTGTGGCTGGGGTGGCATCGCGCTCAATGCCGCCGCTAACGATCCGCGCATCAAAGCCGTCGTGGCGAGCACCATGTACGACATGCCACGCATCGGAGCCTGGGGCTACAACGACAGCGGCACGGCCGACGACCGCTATCGCGCCAAGCAGGAGATCGCAGACCTCCGCACCAGCGAGTACGCCGCCGGCCTCACAAAACACGCCTTCACGACCATCCCCGTCGACCAGCTCACGGGCAAAGAGCCGGCCTTCGTCCGCCAGTATTCGGAGTACTACAAGGCTCCGCGCGGCTATCATCCCCGCTCGGTCAACTCCAACCTCGGGTGGATGCAACAGGCCATGACGGGCTGGATGAACAACGCCATCCTCTCGCACCCCGAAGACCTCCGCGCGCCAGTCCTCATCGTCCACGGCGAGAAGGCGCATAGTCGCTACATGGGCGAAGACATCTACCGTCGCCTCAAGGGCGACAATAAGCAGCTGCTGATCGTCCCCGGCGCTACGCACACGGATCTCTACGACCAAACGGACAAGATCCCCTTCGATCGCATTGCGGATTTCTACCGTACGAACCTGAAGTAAGAGGGGCAGACCCCTCGGGGGCCACCCCGGGGGATCTCCTTCTTACTTATGACAATGCCGGATACACGCCTCTCGCAGCGTGTACCCGGCATCTTTCATTTTCGGCTCTTTTCGGTTTACCGATCAGAGTCCGCGGCCGTGACAGTTCTTGTACTTCTTGCCGCTGCCGCAGGGGCAGGGGTCGTTACGGCCCACTTTCTTCTCCACGCGGACGGGCTCCTGCGGCTGACGCGGTGCGGGACCCGCGGGCGGCTGCGGCTGTGTGCCCTCCGAGTCGGCGCTGCGTGGAGCCGCATCGGCGTCGTCCTTCTCGGTGCGATAACGGCTCATGTCGGTGCGGCGCTCGGGGACGGCCTGACGCACTTCAGGGGCGGCCTGACGCTCCTCGTCGGGCGCCTCTTGGACGGGGATCTGGCCGCGCATGAGGATGGCGACCGTCTTGCGGTTCATCGTCTCGACCATCGTCTTGAAGAGATTGTAAGCCTCGAGTTTGTAGATCAGCAGCGGGTCTTTGTTCTCGTAGCTGGCGTTCTGAACGGACTGGCGGAGGTCGTCCATGTCGCGCAGGTGTTCCTTCCACGCCTCGTCGATGGTGAGCAGCGTGACGGCCTTTTGGAAGGCCTTGACGATGGCGCGCGAATGGGTGTCGTAAGCCTCCTTGAGGTTGCACGAGACGTTGTACATGCGCTTGCCGTCGGTCACGGGGATCATGATATTCTCGTACATGGCGCCCTGGTTCTCATAGACCTGACGGATGACGGGGTCGGCCACCTGTGCCATGCGCTCGGTGCGGCGCTTGTATTGCTCCATGACGGCCTTGAAGACTTGCTCGGTGAGGGCGTCGGTCTTGGCCTCGCGGAAGGTGTCCTCCGTGACGGGACACTCGAGGGCGAAGGTGCGGAAGAGCTCCAGCTTGAAGCCGTCGAAGTCGGCCGTCTCGCGCGCCTGCTCGACGAGGGCCACGGTGGCGTCGTAGAGCGTGTTCATCACGTCCAGCCCGATGCGCTCGCCCATGAGCGCGTGGCGGCGGCGGGTGTAGATGACGTTACGTTGGGAGTTCATCACGTCGTCGTACTCCAAGAGGCGCTTACGGATGCCGAAGTTGTTTTCCTCCACTTTCTTCTGGGCGCGCTCGACAGACTTGTTGAGCATGCCCGCCTCGAGCACATCGCCCTCTTTGTGGCCGAACATGTCCATCGCTTTGGCCACGCGCTCAGAGGCGAAGAGGCGCATGAGGTTATCCTCAAGCGAGATGAAGAAGACCGACGAACCGGGGTCACCCTGACGACCGGCACGTCCGCGGAGCTGGCGATCGACGCGGCGACTCTCGTGGCGCTCGGTACCGATGATAGCGAGTCCGCCGGCGTTACGCACGTCGCTGGAGAGCTTGATGTCGGTTCCTCGACCGGCCATGTTCGTGGCGATGGTAACGGTGCCGAGCATGCGTTCTTCGGTGCGCTCCGTGCCGTCGGGGTCGGTGATGGTAGTCATGCCCATCGCGCTCTGTCCGGCTTGGGCGACGATGTCGGCCTCGCGGCGGTGCAGCTTAGCGTTGAGCACGCTGTGCGGGATCTTGCGGATGCTGAGCATGCGGCTGAGCAGCTCGGAGATCTCGACCGAAGTCGTACCCACGAGCGAGGGCCGCCCCTCGTTGCGCGTGCGGACGATCTCGTCGATGACAGCGTTGTACTTCTCGCGCTTCGTCTTGTAGATCCGGTCGTTCATGTCCTTACGAATGACGGGCTTGTTGGTGGGGATCACGACCACGTCGAGCTTGTAGATGTTCCAAAGCTCGCCAGCCTCCGTCTCAGCCGTACCGGTCATGCCGGAGAGCTTGTGGTACATACGGAAGTAGTTCTGGAGTGTGATCGTGGCGAAGGTCTGCGTGGCGGCTTCCACCTTGACGCGTTCCTTGGCCTCGATGGCTTGATGAAGTCCGTCGGAATAGCGTCGGCCCTCCATGATACGGCCCGTCTGCTCGTCGACGATCTTCACCTGCCCGTCGATCACGACGTATTGGTCGTCTTTCTCGAAGAGGGTGTAGGCCTTCAGCAACTGGTTGATCGTATGCACACGCTCGCTCTTGACGGAGTAGTTCGTGAGCAGCGCGTCCTTCTTCGCTTGACGTTCAGCGTCGCTACCGGCCATGTTGCTAATCTGAGAAAGCTCAGAAGCGATGTCGGGCAGGACGAAGAATTGCGGATCCTCCATGTTGCCCGTCAGCAGGTCGAGGCCTTTGTCGGTAAGTTCGATGCTGTTGTTCTTCTCGTCGATCACGAAATAGAGCTCGTCGGTCACGATGTGCATGTTGCGCATGTTGTCCTGCATGTAGAATTCCTCGGTCTTGAGCATGCTCGTCTTGATACCCGGCTCGCTGAGGAACTTGATGAGGGCTTTGTTCTTGGGAAGTCCCTTGAAAGAACGGAAGAGGAGCAGGGAGCCTTCCTCCTGCACCTTCTTGTCGTCGCTCTTCATCTTCTGCTTGGCCTCGGTGAGGAGCTTGGTGCAAAGATTCTTCTGCGCATTGACCACGGTCTCCACCTTCGAGCGATACTCGTCGAAGAGTTGCTCCTCGCCTTTGGGCACGGGGCCGGAGATGATCAGCGGCGTACGGGCATCGTCGATCAACACGGAGTCAACCTCGTCGACGATGGCGTAGTTATGCTTGCGCTGCACGAGGTCTTGCGGGCTGATGGCCATGTTGTCGCGCAGGTAGTCGAAGCCGAACTCGTTGTTGGTACCGAAGGTGATGTCCGAGAGGTAAGCCTTGCGGCGCTCGTCGGAATTGGGCTGGTACTTGTCGATACAGTCCACGGAGAGTCCGTGAAACATGTAGAGCGGCCCCATCCATTCGGAGTCACGCTTGGAGAGGTAGTCGTTGACAGTGACCACGTGCACACCTTCGCCGGTGAGGGCATTGAGAAAGACTGGCAACGTGGCGACAAGCGTCTTACCCTCGCCAGTGGCCATCTCGGCGATCTTGCCTTTGTGGAGCACAACGCCGCCGAAGAGCTGCACGTCGTAGTGGATCATGTCCCACTTGATTTCGTTGCCACCGGCCATCCAGTGGTTCTGGTAGATGGCTTTGTCACCGTCGATGCGGACGAAGTCGTGGCGCGTAGCCAGATCACGGTCGAAGTCGGTGGCGGTGACAGTGATCTCTTCCTTCTCAACGAAGCGGCGGGCCGTATCCTTGACGATAGCGAAGACGTCGGGCAGTACTTCATCGAGTACCTTCTCGTATTGGTCGGCGATCTTCTTCTCAATCTCGTCGACCTCAGCCCAGATGGCCTCGCGCTCTTCAAGCTCCTTCTCGTCGATGCCTTGGCGAAGGTCTGCGATGCGCTTTTTGTCTTCGGCCACGTAGTCCTGAATGTGTTGGCGGATCTCGGCCGTCTTGGTGCGCAGCTCGTCGTCGGAGAGCTTCTGAATAGCCGGATAGGCGGCCTTCACGCGGTCGACGTAGGGGGTTATTTCTTTCAAATCTCGCTGCGACTTATTGCCGAACAGCTTAGTGAGTATCTCATTAAATCCCATGAGTGTATGATGTGTTGACTATTTGTATAAACGTATTGGGGGGAGGGGAAAAGTGCCACGGTGTGGCAAAAAAGGTGCCACCCTTTCGGGGGTGGCGGACTGTTCGCTTTGCGTTGTGAGGGCGCCTCCGCTTACCGGATCTCCGGTATCGGAAGGGCGTCGCCCGCGTTGGGCGATCGGATGCGCATGACATGCGTGACAGTCGGCGCGATCTCGACGGCCTTGACTTCGCGGTAGATGTGTTGCGGCTTGATACCGCTCCCGAAAAAGATGACCGGTGTGGGTACAGCCTGATTGCGGACGACCTTGGGACGATCTTTCGCGTTGTCGTCGTTGACGACTGTCCAGCCGGGGCTAAGCGCCAGCATAAGGTCGCCGCGACGGCCGCGATACGTCCCGCGACTGAGGTCAATCACGTTCTCGTTCCACACGCCGGAGCGCAGCGTCATGTCAGTCGTGACGCGCTCCACGCCGCTAAACTCCTGCAGGAAGGTGGCGGCTCGTGCTTGTATTTCGCCCAGGTCGATCTTGGCTTCCTCAATGGCTTTGCGGTTGAGGTAGACCTGATTGTTGTAGAACTCGCGCACCCAATTCTTCTGCCCGTAGATAGCCATGAGGTACATGTTCAGCAGCGCCATGCAACGCTTGGGGTGGAACTCGCCGCCGACCCAACGGGTGCCTTCGGGGCGGACCTCCTCGCTCGTAAAGTGGCCCGTGCCGGTGAGCACGAAAAGCACGTGCTGCAGCCCGACTTTCTTCTCGACGGCATCGATGAGTCGCTCTAACTCTTTGTCCAAACGGTGATAGAGGTCTTGAATCTCGCGCGTGTTGCCGGAATAGCGGATGCCACGGTAGTTGCCGGCGTAGAAGGTGAGCGCCACAAAGTCGGGCGTGGGGCGGGTGCCGAGGGCGCCGTATTCGAGGAATTGGTTGAAGAGGCGGCTGACCTCCTCGTTGCCGAAGGGCGATGTCTTGAGGTCGGGGTAGCAGCCGGCGGTGTTGGCCTTGAAGGTATACTGGAAGGTGTTCGGTCCCGAGAGACAGGGCAGGGCGTCGTATTTGTCGGCCGAGAGGGCAGGTTGCCAGACACGCGTGCCAAGTCGGGCGGGCAAGGATTCGTTGCCGTTGTTGTACTTCTCGACGTACCAGGGTACTCCTTTATAATAGGTCGTGGTGGCCCAGCGGCCGTTGTAGTTGTCGATCCAGAAAGCACCGTTGGCGGCATGACCTGCAGAGAGGATGGCGGCTTCGGCGTCGGGAGCGATGGCGTAGACCTCGCTGCGTCCGCCGGAGACAATCTTCAGCTCGTCGCCGATGGTGGCGGCCAGCAGGTTGCGGGGGGAATAATTGTCGCGGGTGAAGTTGCCGAGATAGTCGGCGTCGTAGAGTTGGGAGACCTCTTTGGCCGTCTCGAAGCTGTATGTCTTGAGGCCGGTGATGCCATGAACCGATGGATAGGCGCCGGTGAAGAGGGTAGCGAAGGCGGAGGCTTGGTTGAGGTTGGAAAAGCCGAAGCGGACATTGTGGCAGACGGCCCCCTCAGCCAACAGGCGCTTGAAGCCGCGCTCGCCGAAGGTGTGTTGGAAATATTCGATGTAATCGCCCCGCAACTGATCGACCGTGATGAAGATGACCAACTTGGGCGCGCGCTGTTGTTGCGCCTGGATCTGCGTGACGGCCAGTAGGGTGAGTAGGGAGGATAGGATTCGCCTCATTGATTATTCAAACCGGATTTTCTTTCTTCTCGTCAAATATCTTCCCGAGCGCATGAGCAGGGTCAGCATCAGGGGGAAAAAGGCGGCGTTGAAATGCTGCGGGACGATGACGTATCCGACCCCTGCCGCCAAAAGCGCGGCGAATGTAAGCAAATGATACACATAGCTCAGGCGTTTACACCGCTTCACGGCCATGCAGACGGCGCCGATGAGATGGAGCGGATGGAGCCAGAGGAACGTCACGTTGGGCCACATGGCGGGGTGAACCGAAAAGAAGGTCAAGAAGGCCAGAACGCAGCCGGCCAGCCCTGCCACGAAGAAGAGCAGGAAGTCCAGCCAACGGAACGAGGCCTCGCGCCGCACCTCGATGAGGGTCAACAGCGCCACGACGATGAAGAGCAGCAGGCTACACACGAGCGGCGTGAAAAAGTCGGGCACGATCTCCGGGGCGGTACGCTCCGAGAGCAGACGGGTGGAGGAGACTAAGCGACGCTTCGACCCGTCGGGCGTGATGATCCATGCGCCGTCGAACGACTCGCGCAGCCGCTCGGGGATGAAGAATGATTCGCGCAGGTGCATCGGCCGATCGGCGGGAGCGCCCACCACGAGGTCGCAGCCGAAAGTGAGCCAGGGATGGCGACGGGTGCAGCCGTTGATCAGGTCGCGGAACGTCTCCACCTCACGCCGCTCCTCATAAGCGATCGATCCGTTGACGGCGCGCTCAATCATTGCGGCCGGGCGCGTGGCACAGTTGTCGAAGAAGAAGTTGTAGCGATACGTGCGATTCTCCGGCAGGGCGTTCTCCACGAGGGCATCCAGGAGGCGTTGCCGCTCGGCGGAGTCGAGGGCCAGCGTCTGCTCGCAGACCTCACTGCCGCGGGCGCGGTAGGCGGCCAGGAACTGCTCAAAGTCGTTGCCGCCAAGCATATAATCCGTCTCACCGCGGGCGAAGCGGTAGATAAAATGGGGCTTGGAGAAGTCGAAGAGACCGTAGTTAAACACGAAGTCGATCGGGCGCATGGAGTCGCTCGCAGGGTGGGGGTCACGCACCCGGATGGCGGTGTGGCCATAGAGCGTGTAGGCCTCCTCGTCGGAGGGCGAACAGGTCAGGAGGCTGATCTCAGCGGCGTCGCTCAGCCGCACGTTCTGCCCGAAAGTACTGAGCGTGATGGTGGCAAGAAGGCCTATCAGAATCGTCTGCCATCGATGGAAAAATCTCATTGTCATCGTTTCGTTTTTGTGGGGAAAAGTTGCGTCCGGAGGGTCTGAGCCGTGGCCAGCGCATGGGTTGATGCATGAATGTGCCTTGAAATCAAGGCGCGGCAAAAGTAATACACCCCCATCACCTCGCATGATGGGAGCCATTTTCACGATTACACCCCTATCCCCTCAGGGGATGAGGCGTTTTTTCACGATGACACCCCTATCCCCTCAGGGGATGAGGCGTTATTTCACGATGACACCCCTATCCCCTCAGGGGATGGGAGCCATTTTTACGATTACACCCCTATCCCCTCAGGGGATGAGAGCCATTTTCACGATGACACCTCTATCCCCTCAGGGGACGAGGCGTTTTTTCACGATGACACCCCTATCCCCTCAGGGGACGAGGCGTTTTTTCACGATGACGCCCCTATCCCCTCAGGGGATGAGGGTGTAACCGCAGAAAAAACGCCTCGACAACAATCTGTAACGAGGGTTTCAGCGTCTGGGCACAGCTATCTGAGGCCTTCTCGCAAGATTTCGACCAAGATCGGTCGGGCACCACCCACGAAACACTCCACAGCGATGACCATCAGTATCAGGCCCATGAGTCGCATCATGACGTTGTTGCCGGTCTCCCCCAGAAAACGCACCAAGTGGGTGGAGAAGCCGAGGATGACGTAAGCAAAGAGGTAGATGAAGGCGATGACGCCGATCAGCACGCCTTTCATCTCGAGCGTGTGGGCGTCTTGCATTAGCACGATGGCGTTGGCGATGGCTCCGGGGCCACAGAGTATGGGGATAGCCAGCGGCGTGATGGAGATATCGTTGGCGTAGGTCTTGATTTCCTCCTTTTTGAGGCGCAGCGAGGTGTAGCGCGCTTGGAGCATGTCGAACCCGACTTTGAAGATGATCACGCCACCGACTATGCGGAAGCCGTTCGTGGAAATACCGAAGAATTTGAAGAGGAATTGGCCCGAAAAGGTGAAGACCAGCACGGTGATAAAGGCTACGATGGTAGCACGACGGACGATAGCGCGGCGCTGACGCTCGTCCAGACCGTTCGTCATGGTCAGAAAGACAGGCATGGTGCCCAACGGGTTCGTCAGCGTGAAGAACGATGTAAAGCAGAGCAGTGCGAAGGAGAGCAGTGAAGTATCCATGAGGGGTGTTGTTTGATGATTTTCTCTGGCTGTATTTCGTGCGGATCGGCCTGAGGGTAGTTGCTCTGTGCTCAGGCGGAAGGTCAGGCTATGATCTGGATACTAAAAAAACAGAGGCTCTACAAAATCGTTTTGTAAAGCCTCTGCCACCCAAATCTATTAAACTTAAAGAGCGGAAGACGGGGCTCAAACCCGCGACCCTCAGCTTGGAAGGCTAATGCTCTATCAACTGAGCTACTTCCGCATGGTTGCATTGCGACAACTTTTCATCCCCCAGTGGGGGTGGGCAGTGATGGATTCGAACCACCGAAGGCGTAAGCCAGCAGATTTACAGTCTGCCCCATTTGGCCACTCTGGTAACTGCCCGTTTTTCTGTCAAATGCGGCGCAAAGGTAGATCTATTTTCGAGCCGTGCAAATCCGGCGAGCGAAATCGACCATTTTAATGGCGGTCACCGCCGCCTCATCGCCTTTGTTGCCGTAGCGACCGCCACAGCGATCTTCGGCTTGCTTGAGGTTCTCGGTCGTAAGCATGCCGAAAATGAAGGGGATGTCGCCCTCGAGGTTCAGCCCAGTAACACCCTGTGTCACCCCCGAACAGACGTAGTCGAAATGCGGCGTATCGCCCCGAATGACGCAACCGATGACGATCACGACGTCGACGTCCTGCGACTGGGCCATCATCTTGGCGCCGAAAGTGAGCTCAAAGCTACCAGGCACGCGCTCGATGTGAATGTTTTCCTGCTTGGCGCCATGACGCTCCAGCGTGTTGCAGGCGCCTTCCAAAAGTTTTTCGGTGACGTTCTGATTCCACTCTGAAGCCACGATCCCGAAGCGCATTTCGGAGGCATCGGGGACGGTCTCGAAGTCGTATTCCGACAAGTTGTGATAGATAGTTGCCATGCTTCCGGGGTCTTATTTGGATTCGGAGAGGAGTTTGACGCGAGTGATGTACTTATCGATGTCCATTGCCTCCATCGACTGGTTGTATTTGTCGCGGATGGTCTCGTAGGCCTTCAGGGCGTCGGGGTATTGTTTGAGGGACTCGTAGGCGAGGCCGGCTTTCTTCAGATAGATGGGGCTGATCAGGTCGTTATTAGCTTTCGAGGCAGCTTTCTCGAAGTAGCTGATACCTTCCTTCGTGTTGCCCGTGGTGACATAGCAATCGCCAATCAGTCCGATGATAGTGGGGGCTATTTGGGCGTCGTCACCCTTGTAGGCTTTGAGTCGCTGAATGGCTTTTTCGGGATCACCGAGGTGGTAGTAGCAGATGCCGGCGTAGGCCTTGGCCAGATTACCGGTCTTGGTGCCACCAAAGCGATCGATAATGGCCTCGAAACCGTCGTAGTCGACACCGTTTCCGTTCAGCGCCAAGGCGAAAGAGTCCATGGCCAGATATTGCTCGCCCTTGAAGATGGCCAGCTTAGCCTTCTCGGCTTGCGGCTTGGCGTAGAGGTAGTGGTAGGCCAAAATGAGGCCGACCACAACGGCTATGGCCGACACTCCGGCGATGATTTTCTGCTTATGCTTTTCAATAAACTGTTCCGATCGGGAAACGATTTCTTCTACTTCTATTTCCTTCTCCTCGTTTGTTGTCTTTTTCGCCATAACGATCCTTTTTTCTTTCTGTTTACTATTCGTTTTTGCTTCTTGAAATTCGAGGCGCAAAAGTAATTTTTTACCCGAAAGGCCTACTTCGGTCTCTCCCCAATTTATTTTTGCTCCCGCACACAGCACCCTCCACATTCCCCCTACCTATTTATTCGTATGATATTGAACAAGCTCTCCGTCCTGAACTATAAGAACATCCGGCAGGCTGACATCGTTTGCTCGCCGAAGATCAACTGCTTCTTCGGCAATAATGGTATGGGCAAGACCAATCTGCTCGACGCCATCTATTACCTCTCCTTCTGCAAGAGCCACGTCTACACCACCGAAGAGCGACTCCTCCGGCGAGGCGAGGATCTCTGCGTGCTGCAGGGCGAATACCTCTTTGGCGACCGCACCGAGTCCATCTTTTTCGCCCTCCCACGCGGCCAACGCAAGCAATTCAAACGCAACCAAAAGCCTTACCCGCGGCTGTCGGACCACATCGGACTACTGCCGCTCGTCATGATCTCGCCGTCGGATGCAGAGTTGATTCGCGGAGGGAGCGACGAGCGAAGGCGGTGGATGGATATGATCCTCTCGCAATATGACGGTCTTGCCATGCACGCACTCATACGCTACAATAAGGCGCTGCAACAACGCAACCGTATGCTCCGCGAACAGAGCACCGACACTGCCCTTTACGAGGTGCTGGAGATGCAACTCGCGCAACACGGCCAACAGATTTTTGATGCTCGCACCCGCCTCATTGAGGAGTTCCTCCCCTTCTTCGACGAGTACTATCGCGCCATCGGGCGGGACGACGAGGCCGTGGGGCTGCGCTACATCTCGCAGTTGCAGACGGTCGATTTGGAGGCGGAGTTGGCACGCCACCGCGAGCGTGAGCGACGTGAGGTAGGCTATACCACGACGGGTGTCCACAAGGACGATCTGGAGATGACGCTCGACGGCCTGCCCATCCGTCACCTCGGTTCGCAGGGACAGAACAAGACGTGCCTCGTGGCGCTCAAGCTCGCGCAATACTCCTTCCTCTCGGCCAAGAACACCACGCTACCGATTTTACTGCTCGACGATATATTCGACAAGCTGGATGCCACGCGTGTGGAACACATCGTCCGGCTTGTTGGCGAGGAGCGATTCGGGCAGATCTTCATCACCGATACCAACCGCAAATACTTAGATAGCATCCTTGAGTCTATCCGCAAGGAGTACGCCATGTTCCACGTCGACGCAGGAATGGTGACGGCCATGGAGGACGGCCGATGAAACGCGTCAACGCCCAATCCATTGGCGATATTCTCCGTGAGTTTTTTGCCCAAAACCCCGAGATCGGTCGTCGATTGGACGAGGTACGCGTCGTCCATGCCTGGCGCGAAGTGCTCGGCCCGGGCGTGGCGCAGGCTACGCGCGAAGTCTACGTGCGAGGCGCCACGCTGCACGTTGTGCTCGACTCCGCCGTCCTGCGCAGCGAACTAATGATGTGGCGTGACCGCCTCGTCCGCACGCTCAACGAGCGGGTGGGTACCGACGTCATCCGAGAGATCCGTTTTCGGTAGCCCCCACCCAACACAACGCCGGCTGCCCTCCCCTTTTCAAGCGGAAAGCAGCCGGCGTTTGATAAACGCTCCCAAAGAGATCAGTTCACGCGATCAATCTTCCGATCCCCGCGCAGGAAGCCGATGACGTTATTACACAGCTCATGCACCATCTCCACGCGCGAGTCGTACGTCTGCGTGCCAATGTGCGGCGTGAGCGAGACGTTCTCCAGCTCGAAAAGCTCGGGCGAGGGCACGTCATTCTGCTCGAACACATCGAGACCCGCCGCGGCTATCCGCCCCTCTTTGAGTGCGGCCACCAGTGCAGGCTCATCCACCACGGCCCCACGCGCCGTATTGATCAGGATCGCTGTGGGCTTCATCATCGCCAGCTCGCGGGCGCCAATCAGGTGGCGCGTCTCGGGCGTCAGCGGCGTGTGAAGCGACAGCACATCGGCGCGACGGATCACCTCGTCTTTCTCTGCATACGTGATGCCCCGTTCACGCTCCTCGGCCTCGCTGTAACGAGTGCGTTTGTTGTAGAGCACCGTCATGCCGAAGGCCTGACAACGCCGCGCCACCGCCGCGCCGATATTGCCATAACCCAGGATGCCGAGCGTCTTACCGTAGAGGTTGACGCCGAGCCGGCAGAGGCGTCCGTGCTCGATCGCATCGCGATCACGGCGAAAGGCGCGATCCCACTCCGCGATGCGCCGCGAGCAGCTCAGCAGCAGTGCCAGCGCCAAGTCGGCCGTTGGTTCGATCACCGACCGCGGCGTGTTCGTCACCACGATCCCCTTCTCGGCCGCATAGGCCGTGTCGATGTTGTTGTAGCCCACGGCGTAGTTCGCAATTAGCTTGAGCGAATGGCCGCAGTCGATCAGGTCACGGCCAACGGGGATGTCAAAAACGGAGCAGAGCACATCGCAATCGCCAATGCGTTCGGCGATCTCGGCCTGCGTAAAGTCGCGCCCACGAGGCGGAAAAATCACTTCATGTTCAGAGGTAAGCGCTTCGAAGCCTTCGCTTACCGTGTCGAATGCCACTAAAATCTTTGCCATTTTCTTTCTTGTGTTTATCGGTCAAACCATCTGTTTTCTGTCCACGCAAAAGAAGCAGAAAAGTGCCAGCTCTGCATGCTTTTACGCTTATAACGTGAGTTCGAGGTAAGCATAAAATCAGCAGAGAGGTTCTACGGATGACTCGCAATGGGCTAAAACGTTTCTGAAAATGCTTGCGGGACTCCCGCAAACACCAAAAAGTTTTTCGAGGCACTTGCGGGGTTCCCGGCATTCGCCGAGACGTTTGCGCAGGTTGCGCGAGGCTCCCGGCATTTACCGAGACGTTTGCGCAGGCTGCGCAAGTTCCACGGCATTTACCGAGACGTTTGCGCAGGCCGCGCGAGGCTCCCGGCATTTGCCGAGACGTTTGCGCAGGCTGCGCGAGGTTCCCGGCATTTGCCGAGACGTTTGCGCAGGCTGCGCGAGGCTCCCGGCATTCGCCGAGACGTTTGCGGGGCTCCCGCAAACGCCAAAAAGTTTTTCGGGACACTTGCAGCGTTCCTGCAAACACCAAAAAGTTTTTCGCGGCTCTTGCAGCGTTGCTGCAAAACCTTCTCTAGGGGCAAGACGCCTCATGCTTTCGTCGAACTCACGTATCGAAGAGGCGGAAGCCG